>Ga0181574_10000388_pt1 | contig 40791 bp, 32 predicted proteins | sample 101ome_24_FD_145600 | JGI IMG/M metagenome (GOLD analysis project Ga0181574, IMG submission 145600) | Coastal salt marsh microbial communities from the Groves Creek Marsh, Skidaway Island, Georgia - 101410AT metaG (spades assembly) | ecosystem: Environmental > Aquatic > Marine > Intertidal zone... | reverse complement strand
GCGGCGATCGAGGTCATGGGCGACAAGATCAGCGCACGCGAGGCCGCCGAGAAGGTCGACGTCCACGGCGTCCCCGGCAGCACCGCCATCCTCACCGACCCGGCCGAGGTCATCGCGTTCGGCGACGAGTACGGATGGCCCGTTGCCATCAAGGCCGCCTACGGCGGTGGCGGACGCGGCATGAAGGTCGTCCAGAACGCCGATGAGGCCGCCGACCAACTCGCCTCGGCCCAGCGCGAGGCGCTCGCCTACTTCGGACGCGACGAGTGCTACATGGAGCGCTACCTCACCAAGCCCCGCCACGTCGAGGTCCAGGTGCTCTGCGACACCCACGGCAACGCCGTCTACCTCGGTACCCGCGATTGCTCGGCCCAGCGCCGTCACCAGAAGCTCATCGAAGAGGCACCCGCCGCAGGTATCCCCGACGACATCATCGAGCAGATGGGCCAGGCAGCCGTGGCCGTCGCCAAGGGCTGCGACTACACCAACGCCGGCACCGTCGAGTTTCTCTACGAAGACGGTGGCTTCTACTACCTCGAGATGAACACCCGGCTTCAGGTGGAACATCCCGCCACCGAACTCATCACCGGCGTGGACCTCGTCGAACAGCAACTTCGCGTCGCTGCCGGCGAGCCGCTGCCGTTCACCCAGGACGAGGTCGAGATCCGCGGCCACGCCATCGAGATCCGCATCAACGCGGAAGATCCCGCCGGTGGCGCGTTCCTCCCGTCCCCCGGCCCGATCACGGCGCTCACTCCACCCGATGGGTTCGGCACCCGCTGGGACACCGGCTACGAGGCCGGCGACGAGATCAGCCAGTTCTACGACAACCTCGTCGGCAAGCTCATCGTCTGGGGCCGCTCGCGGGAGGTCGCCATCAACCGCGCCCTCCGAGCACTCGGCGAACTCCACGTCGAAGGCGTCGCCACCACGATCCCGGCCGACATCGCCATCCTCGAGCACGACGACTTCCGGAACAACGAACACTCGACCAAGTGGGTCGAGGAAGTCCTCGACCTTTCGGACGTGTCTGCCACTGCAGCCGAGCGAGTCGACGACGACGAACCCAAGATCAAGCGCGAGGTCGACGTCGAGGTCAACGGCAAGCGCTTCAGCGTTGCGATGTGGGTTCCGGAATCCGCTGGGGCGCCTGCCGCAACCGGCGGCGGTGCCGCCCGACGACGCAGTGGCGGTGGTGCGAGCGGAGCCGGCTCCGGCAGCGGCGACGTCACCGTGCCGATGCAGGGCACCATCGTGAAGATCAATGTCGCCGTCGGTGACGAGGTCGAAGCCGGCGACGCGATCGTCGTCCTCGAAGCGATGAAGATGGAAAACAACGTGACCGCCGAGAAGGCGGGCACGGTCACCGAGATCCGCGTCAGCGAGGGCGACTCCGTCGGGGGCGGCGACGTCGTCGCCGTCATTGAGTAGACGGCGCCTCAGCGCGTCCGCACCTACTCCGCGGCCTCCGTCAGCGCCTCGGCGAGGGTCGGGTGGACCAGCATCGACTCGTGGATGTCGGTCACCGTCAGCCCGTTTGTCACGGCCACCGCCAACACCGAGATCAACTCGGCCGCATGGCGCCCGACGATCGACCCGCCCAGGATCACACCCGTGGCCGGATCCGAAATGATCTTCACAAACCCGCGCGGGTCATCGTTGATCAACGCCTTCGCATGCGTCGCGAACGGCACCTTGGTCACCCGGACCTTGCGGCCCTCAGCGAACGCGTCAATCTCGGCCAAACCGACATCGGCGATCTCGGGCTCGGTGAAGATCGCCGACGCGGCCTTGTCGTAGTCGATCTGGCGACCATTGCCGCGCGCCGTGAGTCCCATGGCATGTTCGGCGATCTTGCGGCCTTGCATCGTGGCGACCGACGAAAGCGGAAGGCGTCCTGAGAGGTCGCCGGCGGCATAGATGTGCGGGATGTTCGACTGCATGTGGTTGTTGACCGGCACGTACCCGTGATCGGTCTGCACACCCACGTCGTCGAGACAGAGACCATCGGAGTTCGGGACGGAACCGATGGCAAGCAGGGCGTGGGAACCGCGGGCGATGCGGCCATCGTCGCAGGAGACGATCACCTCGTTGCCCTCCCGAACGATCGACTCGGCTCGTGCACCCTTGAAGAGCTTCACACCGCGTCGGAGAAAGTCCTCCTCGAGTGCAGCGGCAACCTCGGGGTCCTTTTGGGGGAGCACCTGCTGACGACTCACGACGAGTGTCACCTGCGCCCCCATCGACTCGAACATGTGCACGAACTCCACGCCCGTCACACCCGAACCGATCACGATGACGTGCTCAGGCATGACCGATGGCGGGTAGGCATCACGGGTCGAGAGCACACGTTCGCCATCGACCGGCGCCCACTCGGGAATCCGAGGCCGGCTGCCGGTCGAGAGCACCACCACATCGGCGTGGAAGGTCCGTTCGGTACCGTCGGGCAGGGCCGCGACGACCGTGTGCGCATCGACCATCCGGCCGAACCCGTCGACCAACTCCACCCGCTGACTGTCGAGGAGACCGCGAACGGTGGTCTCGAGCCGAGACTCGATGTGCTTGAGACGGTCACGCAGTTGGTCGAGATCGACGTCCGACCCGACCTCGGCGAGCCCCATCCGCGCCGACCGACGCAGGAACTGGCGGGCGTTACCGGTGGCGATCATCGCCTTCGACGGAATGCAATCCCACAGATGCGCGGCACCGCCGATCGTGTCGCGCTCGATCACGACCACGTCCGCGCCCAGACGCGCCGCAGTGCTCGCGCAACTGTGGCCGGCCGGTCCCCCTCCGATGATCACCATGCGTGTCGTCATTGACGACCAGCGTACCGCCCCTCTTCGCACGGGGAAGGTCCTTCATGACGGTCGAGGGGCAGCGCAGATGAACGGGTTAGGGTCCCATCCCGATGCCTAGGTCCGCTGGACGGGTCGCCGTCCTCCTCGTGATCATCACCGGAATCGTCCTCCGGTTCGCCACTGCGTCGCCGTTGTGGCTCGATGAGGCGCTGTCCGTCCACATCGCGACTGGCGACGTGTCGCTCGCCGACGCTTTGCGTCGAGACGGCCACCCTGCCTTCTTCTATCTGTTGCTCGGATGGTGGATCGACGTCTTTGGTGACGGTGACACGGCAGTGCGAGCGCTGTCAGGCGTGCTCTCACTCGTCACCGTGCCGGTGATCTGGATGGCCTCCCGGCGCCACGGGCGCGATACCGCCATCGCCACCCTGCTGCTCGCCCTGTCGTCGCCGTATCTCATCCGCTACGCCACCGAGACCCGGATGTATGCGCTCGTCGTGCTCGTGATCGCCCTCGGTTGGTGGGCCCTCGAAGCGGCATGGGAGCAGCCGACCGCTCGTCGTCTCGTCGGGGTGGCCGCCGTCACCGCTGCTGCGATGCACACCCACTACTGGACCTTCTACGCGATCGCGGCCGCCGGGCTCATCGTGGTGGTGGCAGGCCGTCGGCCGGACGGTCGCAGCAAAGCGGTTCGCGTGCTCGGCGCGATGGCCGCTGGTGCGGCGACGTTCGTCGTGTGGCTCGAGGTCTTCCTCGACCAACTCGCCGAAACCGGCACGCCCTGGGCGACTCGGGCCCGCCCCACCGAGGTCTTCATCGAGACGCTGCAAGGAATCGGGGGCAACAACCGGTTCGAGGGTGAGTCGCTTGGCGTGTTGCTGGCGTTCTTGGCTGTCCTCGGTTTGTTGGCGATCGGCCCGGCCCGGGACAGAGTCCTTCAGTTGCGATCGTCGATCCACCCAACGGTGCAGGTGCCTGCTGCGGCTGCCGGTCTGGGCCTCGGGCTCGGTGCCGCAGCCGCCGTGGCCACGGGCGGCGCGTTCGAAGCTCGGTACGCCGCGATCGCCATCCCGTTCATCCTGCTACTGGCCGGGCGCGGTGTTGCCATGCTCGACACCCGCGCCCGGGTCGCCGTCTTGACGGTTCTGGTCTTGCTGGGCACGGCGATCGGCATCGACGAGGCTCGGCGAACCCGATCACAGGGTGAAGAGGTCGCTGGCGCCATCGATGCCGTGGTCGGCCCCGATGATGTGATCATCTTCTGCCCCGACCAGCTCGGACCGGCCACGACCCACTATCTCAAGAGTGATGTCGAGCGACGGGCGTTCCCCGGCGGAGATGGCTTCACCGTCGACTGGCGGAACTACCTCGAACGGGTGGCCTTGACCGATTCCGTCGCCTTCGCCATCGACGCCCACGAGGCTGCAGGTACCGGCGCGGTCTGGTTCGTCAGCAGTCCTGGCTATCGCGGCTTCGACTTCCCGTGCGGCACCGTCAACGCCACGCTGCGTGAACGGCGCAATCCTCAGAATGTCGTCGGGTTGCAGGAACTCTTCGAGGGCATGTTCGCCATCCGGTACGGCACCCGCTGAGGCGTCTACCGTCGAATCGTGTTGCGCGTTGGTATCGACATCACGCCGCTCGTCGGTCCGCCTACGGGAATCCACCAACACACGCGCCATCTCACCGATGCCCTGCTCGCTCGCGACGACATCGTCGTATCCGGCTGGTTGCTGTCGGCCCGAGGTGAAAAACCACACTTCCGTGGCCCAATTCGACGGTCCCCGATCCCTGCGGCGCCAGCAGCCCGCCTGTGGGCTCGAGGCAGCTGGCCCGGTCGCCGAACAATCGCTGGCCCGGTTGACGTCGTGCACGGCGTGAACTTCCTCGCCCCGCCCACTGGCACCAGCGTGGTGACCATCCAAGACCTCACACCGCTCGCCCACCCCGACCTCATCGAGCCCGCCGTCGCGGCCAAGGCGCCAGCGATCCGACGAATCATCGACTCCGATGCGTGGATCCACACCTCGTCGCAGGCGGTCGCCAATGAACTCGCCGGTCTCGGACGCACCGAGCGAGTCCGAGTGATCCACCACGGCCTCCGCCCACCTGCCCCGACCGAACCCGGAACCGGCATCAAGGTCGCCGGCTTCGACCGGTATGTGCTTGTGCTCGGCACCACCGAACGTCGCAAGCGAGTGCCAGCGATCGTCGCTGCGATGACAGCCGTCGACAACGAGATCGGCCTCGTGATCGCCGGCCCGGTGGGCAACGACGAGCCTGCGGTCGATCGGGCGATCGCCGACGCCGGGCTCGGCGATCGGGTTCAGCGGCTCACCACCGTCGACGACGCCACTCGTGACGCACTCGTCCATGACGCCGCGGTGTTGGCGCTGGCCGCCGAGTACGAGGGGTTCGGGTTCACACCGCTTGAGGCAGCTGCCGTCGGCACCGCCGTCGTCGCCACCGCAGTGGGGGCGCTACCCGAACTCATCGGTGACCTTCTTGACCTGGCCAACCCCAGCGATCTCAACCTCGGTCCCTTGCTCGCGGCAGCGTGCGAGGATCCAACCGTGCCCGCAGCCGTAACCGGGCGGTTGCAAGGCCTCACCTGGACGGCCCACGCCGACGCCATGATCGAGCTCTACCAGCTCGCGGCGAACTCATGAACGACTGGTCCCGTCGGGTCACCGTCGCAGTCTTCGTCGGACTCACGCTTTTGTTCTTCTGGCGTCCGCTCAGCGGTCAGTGGTCACTCCTGCCCAACGATCTGCTCGACAACGCCGCCCCGTGGTCGAGCGAGCGCACCCCGGAGCGGGCCGAGAACCCATGGCTTTCCGACACGATCGATGTTCACAGCCACTTCGTTGCGCTCAGCGAGGATGCCCGATCGGGTGAGCTGTCGTGGTGGGACCGGAGCCTCACCGGCGGGATACCGTCGCTGAAGGCCGGGTTGTCGCCTCTGCTGTTCCCCTACCTCCTGCTGCCGGCGGCCTACGCGCCCGGGGTCGTCGCCGCCCTCCGAGTGCTCGTCGCCGGCGGGTTCCTCGCCGGATACCTCCGCCGGGGGCTCGGCACCGACCGTTCCGCCGCGCTCGTGGGTGCCGTCGCCTACGGCTTCACCGGCTACCTCGTCGGGTGGGCTTCGTGGCCTCAGTCAAATGTCGCCGCATTCGCACCCGCCTTGTTGTGGTCGGTGGAGTCGCTGGTGTCGGAGCCACGACCGCGTCGTGCCGTGCCCGTCGCTGCGGCGATCGCCGCGCTCTACCTCTCGAACTTCCCGCTCGCTGCCACCTATGTCGTGATCGCCGTCGCGCTCTACGCCGTCGCTCGACTCATCGTGCTGCACGGCGCCCGCCCGCTCCACCACCTCGTAAGGTCGGCGCTGCGGCCAACGCTGTGGGGAGTGGCCGGTGTTGCGCTCGGCATGGCTGTGATCTCGATCTATCTCTCGGAGTTCACCACCTACCTCGACTTCAACGACACGAGCTACCGAGACGCCAGACCGGCTGACTCCAGCACCGGCACCCGCTTTTTGTTGACGCTCGTGCTGCCGTGGGCATTCGGCTCAGCGCATCAGATGCCAGCGTTCTGGGCCGACGGCACGAACTGGATCGAAGCCCAGGGCTATGTCGGCGCGTCGGTGCTCCTCCTGGCCCTTCTTGCCCTTGCGCATCGGCGTGGTCCTGGCCAAGACCGAGCAGCAACAGTGCGCATCCTGTGGGGAATCGCCATCTTCGGCATGTGGATTTCCTACGTGGGCGGCCCGCTCACGGAGGTGCTCCAGTCGTTGCCTCTGCTCGGCGGCAACTCGATTGGACGAAGTCGCGTCGTGACCCATCTCGCCGTCGCCGCGCTCGCCGGTCTCGGCACCCAGGCACTCATCGATCGCGCGCGAGATCACGTCGATCTCCGGCGAGCGGTCCGCAACGGGGCGCTCGTCGTCGCCGTCGCTGGACTGGCGTTCTCGCCATGGCTCCTTGACTGGGGGCGCGAGGCCCGAGCCCGAGGTGTGCTGCAGACCACGATCGAACAGGCCTGGCTGCCCGTGGCCGCCGGCATCGCTATGTTCGTGGCGATTGCGGTCGCGGCCCGACGCGAGCACAGCGGGCCGGCACTCATCGGCACCGTGTCGCTGATCGTTGCCGTTGAGCTTCTCGGATTTGGCTACTCGGTGATCACGGTCGTCGACGCCGACGAAGGCCGCTACGAGACGGCATCGCACGACATCGTCCGCACGCTGCTCGAACCGGGCGAACGTCTCGCCGGTGACGGTCGAACCTTCTGGGCCAACACCAATCAGATCACCGGCCATGACGATGTGCGAGGGCACCTCTTCTACCCAACCGGCTGGCGGCAGGTCTTCGAGGAGGTCCAACCCGGCGCCTTCGCGAGCCCGGGAACGATCACCAATCCCTGGTTCGGGCCAGATGCCGATGCATCGCATCCTGCACTCGATGCGCTTGCCGTCAGCCTGTGGGCCGATGCCCCCGACGTACCGGTGCGAGGCGAAGTACTCGAAGCTCACCATCCCGAATCCTTTGGCACCGCCACCGGACAGATGGTCCTTGAGGGTCGCACCGAGATCGAGATCGAGGTACCCGCCGCCGGCCTGCGTGCGGTGTCGATCCATCTCGACAACCCCCCGTCGATGTTCGAGCTGCGGGTGGTGGCCGGCGATGTCGTCGGCACCCGCACCGTGCGCAACGCCACGACTGGTCAGCGCATCGACGTCCCACTCGCCGGCGAGCACCTCCCTCCGGGCCCACAGACAATCGAACTCTCGACGACCGAGCCTCTCGTGATCGCGACGATCGACGGTGAGCCGGACGTCTGGCTCATCGCTCCGGCAGTCGACGACGGGCTTCGTCTCGCCGCCACCGGTGCCGTCACCCTCTACGAGCGCCCCAACGCCGCTGCCGCCTGGTTCGTGCCCGGCCTGCTGCCCGACGAAGTCGACGTCGATCTGCATGGGCCCGGCGCGACCGACAGCCGGCCGGTCGAACTCCGCTCGATCGCCGGTGGCCGTGTCGACCTCATGGTCGACACCGACGAGCCCGGCACGATCGTCGTTTCCCAGTATTCCTTCCCGGGCTGGTCCGCCACCGTCGACGGCGACTCGGTGCCGATCGGCGAGGTGGATGATCTCATCACTGGCATCGCGATCGAGCCAGGGCGCCACCACGTCGTGTTGACCTACCGGCCACAACGTCTCAGCATGCTCACGATGCTGACCGCAGCTGCGCTGCTCGCCCTCGCCGCCCTCTGGTTCACCGACCGGGCTCAGGAACGCCCAGCGTGATGACAGGCCTGAGCACGCGTCACCGGGATGTGGCGGGCGAGGACGCGCCTTCGCTCGCAGCAAGAACGGTGCTCAGTCGCCGCATCGGATGACCTATCGGTGGTACCGCCGCGCTGCTGAGGGCGTGGCGTAGGCTTCCGCCGTGTCTGCATCACCTGCCGAACTCGACGTCTCGATCGTGTTGCCGGTCCACAACGAGGCCGGGCATCTCCAGGCCGAGATCGATCGCATCGCCGAGGCGATGGACGCCTCGGCCCACTCGTGGGAGTTGATCATCGTCGACGATGGTTCGAGCGACGGCTCCACGGAAATCGCCATCGCCGATCCGCGCACCCGGGTGATCCGCGCCGAACGCAACCGAGGCGCCGGAACCGCCCGCCGGATCGGCACCGAGGCAGCCAAGGGCAGTGTCGTGGTGTGGTCCGATGCCGACATGTCCTACCCGAATCATCAGATCCCACAGTTGGTCGATGCGCTCGGCGACGCCGATCAGGTGGTGGGCGCCCGCACGTCCGAGGAAGGCACCCTCAAACTCTTCCGAGTTCCGGCCAAATGGCTGATCCGGCGGCTCGCTCAGTACCTCACCCAGACGAAGATCCCCGATCTCAACACCGGGTTCCGGGCGTTTCGGCGCGACGTGGCGCTCCAGTACACCCATCAGCTGCCGGCCGGCTTCAGCTGCGTCACCACCATCACGATGGCGTTCCTGATGAACGGTTACCGGGTCGAGTTCGTGCCGATCGACTACGAGACGCGGGCAGGCGAGTCGAAATTCCACTGGAGGAAAGACACCCGGCGCTATGCCCTGCAAGTCATCCGGATGATGCTGTCCTACGACCCGCTCCGGGTGATGCTGCCGATTGCCTCACTGCTCGGGCTGCTCTTCGTCGGCAAGCTCGGCTACGACCTCGTCGACAAGGATTTCCGCCCCGCCGCCAACACCGTGCTGCTCGGCTTCGCTGTGCTCCAGACCCTCGCCGTCGGTCTGCTCGCCGACCTCATCGTCCGGATCAACCGGCCGTTGCGGTCGGTGCCGCCCTCAGATCTCCGCGAACTCAGTTGACTCGGCCGAGGATGCTCTCCCATCGGGTGCGCACGGCATCCCAGGAGAACATCGACTCGGTGTAGGCCCGTCCGTTGGCGGCCAGGTGATCCCGGAAGGGGGCGTCGTCGAGCAGTCGGCCGAGGGCGGCGTCGAAGTCGGCTACTCCGGTGTACCAGAGCCCGCCGCGGCTGTTCTCGCAGTGCTCGCGCAACGGCAGGCACCAACCATTGACCAGCGCGGGGGTGCCGACGAGGAACGCCTCGGGCACGACAAAGCTGAAACTTTCGTGCGGTGACGGATTGATCAACACGTCGGCGGCAGCGAGCAGGCCGAACTTGTGCTCCGTCGGGATGCGGCCGAGCACGTCGACCCCGTCGACCACCGGCGGCTTGTCGATCACTGGTCCGGCGATGACGAGACGCCCGCCGCCGCGCCGCTGGCGGAACGCCCGGAAACGCTCCACGAGATCGAGAACGCCCTTCCCCGCATCGACGCGGCCCAGGTACACGCAGAAGGGCTCATCACCGAGCCCGAGCGCACGCCGGGCAGCGTCTGGGTCGACCGGTCCGTCGACTTCGATGGGGTACCCGAGCACCGTCTGCGGGGTCGACGCCGTCGTCGGGAAGCGGTCGAGGACGAGCTGTTGCTCAGCTCGACTGCCATGGAGCAGCGCATCGGCGGCCGAGAAGAGCTCGTCGAAGACCGGGAGCCGAAGGGGCGGTTCCGGGTGGGTTGCGGCTTGGAGCAGTGCGGGCACCTTGGCCAGGTGCAGACCACGGACCGTCGGCTGGTAGAGGTACGGGATCAGCGACACCACACCATCATCGACGGCCGCAATCGCCTCGAGGAGCTCGGGACTGTCGGGCCCTTGCCGATCGATCCAGTCGTAGGCGTCATCAAGCGAAACCGACGGCGAGGCAAAGAGTCGGCCGCTCAGTGCGTCGAGCTGCGGGTCGCGGGGTCGCCGAACCCGAAACCGAGTTACCTCGACCCCCTCCTCAATCGTCGTGCCGGGCTCATCATGGTCCTCCCACGTGACGCTCGACCGCGCGCACGAACTCAGCACCCGAACGTTCCACCCTTCGGCCGCCATGCGAGTGGCGTAGGAGCGAGCACCCTGTTCGGCTCCGCCGACGACATCGGCGCCGTAGCGGGGCGAAACGAACGTGATGGTTTGGCTCACCGGACCAACCCCTCGAGCGCCGACCACATCGATGGTTGGGTCTCGGAGAGCGCAAAATCCCCGGCCCGCTGCCGCCCGGCTGTGGCGAGCATCGTCCACAGCTCGGGATCGTCGAGGAGTCGGCCGACCGCCTCGGCCACGGTGGCAGGCCGCTTGTCGCCGAGCACGATGCCGGCCCCCGCAATCGTCTCGGGAACGGCTGCCGCCCGAAAGCCGACCACAGGAAGCCCGGCGGCCATTGCCTCCACAACGGGAACACAGAATCCTTCATGCTCACTGAGGCACAGGAAGACCGACGACCGGCGATACCAGGCAGCGAGCTCTGCATCGTCGACCGGGCCGGTGAACTCGACCACGTCGGCGAGCCCGAGCCGCTCGATCAGCGAGGTGAGCGCTCGGCCGTAGGTGTCGATCGACGGTGACCCGACGAGTACCAACCGAGCGTCGGGGTGCGTGTCATGGACCATCGCCATCGAAGCGACGAGATCTTCATGGCGCTTGTTCGAGACAACCCGCCCCACGAACAACACGATCGACTCACGATCGCTTGCGGGGGCCTCGTCGATCCCGAGCCGCCACATCACCGGCGAGACCCGAACGTCGTCGAAACCGGCCGCTCGCAGCTCACATGCGTTGTAGCCGGAGTCGGCGATCGCCCGGGTCGTGAGCGGTACCAGTTGATCGAGCTGGCTGCGACCCCAGCGCAGACCAGGAAGCAACCCGGGATCCCACGGTTCGAGAAACTCCGCCGGCGTGATGTTGTGGTAATTCAGCACGCACGGCACCCGTTGGTGGATGACCGCCTCGGCGACGAACGACCCGATGCCGTGCTGCAAGATGACGAGATCGGCGGGGTCCGTCCAACCGTCGACGAGCGTGACGTCCTCGGTGGTCGTGGTCGATACCTGCGTCACGATCCGGACAGCTCCGGCGCCGTGGGCGACGAGGAGATCTCGCAACAACAGGGTGTGGGCACCGGTGGCGTCGTGTTCGCGCAGCTCGGGAACGAGAAGATCGACCGACGTCACGCCAGCGACTCCAGAATCGAGCCGAGCTCCCGGCGCATGATCTCTTTCGCACGATCAGGGGCAAAGTGCGCCGCTCGTACCCGGCCCTGCTCGGCCATCGAGGCTCGCAGTTCGGGGTCGCCGAGCACGGCGTCGATCGCAGCGGCGACCTCGGCCGGGCCGGGATCCGTGAGCAGCAGGCCTGCGTCGCCAACCGTCTCGGGCAGCACCGCTGCGGCCCGTGCCACGACGGGAAGCCCCGCTCCCATCGCCTCGATCACCGGCACACAAAAGCCCTCGTGCTCGCTGAGACAGACGAAGACGTCAGCCGAACCGTAGGACGCGACGAGATCCTCATACGGCACCGAACCGGCGAACTCGACGGCACCGGGGGCGATCCGGTCGGCAAAGGCGCGCAGTGCGTCCTCGTAGCGGGCCGATGATGAGGCACCGACGAGCCGCAGTCGGGCGTCGGGACGAGTGCGACGCAGTTCGGCCACAGCGGCGATGAGGTCCTGTTGTCGCTTGTTCGGCGCGAGACGGCCGACGAACAGCAGGGTCGGCGCACCTCCCGGCGACGTGCTGCGATCAGGAGGCGGGGGAGGTTCGAACAGGACCGGCGCGACGCGAACATCTTCGAGGCCGAACTCGATGAGTTCGTCGGCGTTGAAGTGACTGTCGGCAACCGCGGCGACCGCTCGCCGGGCGAGGCGAGCCAGCTGACGACGGCCGGCATCGAGCTCGGCACCGATATGTGGTTCCCACAGATCGAACGCCCCAGCCGGCGTGAGGTTGTGGTAGTCGAGCACAAGGGGTTCGGGCCGGCCGAGGAGGTGGTCGGCAACAGGCGAACCGGTGCTCGCCTGGTAGAGCACGACATCGGCGGGCTCCTCGACGAGATGATCACGAAAGTCGCGAGCCCGGCCGGCGAGATCGGGATGGATGCTCTGGGCAAAAAGCGTCGTGTCGTGGCCCATCTCCCGCAACAAATCATCGACCGCGAGCGTGTGGTGACCGACGGCGTCGCGTGGACTCAGGGTCGCCGTGAAGTGATGGACCCGCATCCGGTCAGCCCAGTCGACCGACCACGATCGAGCCGATACGAGGGTCACCCTCGACGGGCACGGTCTCAACAGCGAAGCCGGCCCGGTCGAGCAGGTGGGCCCAGGTGGCTGGGGCGAGGCCCCGCCCGGCCCGGAGGTCGCGTTCGACCGCGTTGCGGTCGGCCGGGTCGCCGGTCACAACAACGATGACGCCACCGTCGGCCAGCGCGCCGGTGACGTCGCCGAGCAGGCTCGACACCGCCGTGGGGCCGAGATCTTCGACAACGCCTGCCAGCACGATGCCGGTCAGGGAGCCTGGCTCGCTCGACGCGAGATACTCGACCGGATCGCCGCTTCGAAGATCGAGTCCGTCCCGCACCCCCGGGAGAATCGCAATCGGGTCACGATCCACGCCGTGCACAGCCTGACCTCGGGCATGGATCGGCGCCACGAGCACCCCGGATCGAGCAGCGCCGACGAACACCGTGCCACCGGTCGGCATGGCCTCAGCAACTGCGTTCGCCACCGCCGGGCCTGCTTCGGCGACCGGATCGATCAGCGAGTCGAGCGAACCGGTGCCGACTGCAGCCTCGACAGCACCGAGGCGTTCGTCCATGCGCCGAACCAACCGGACCAGCACATTGGTGAGGGCGTTGACCTGGTCGGTGACGTATCGCAGGTACCAGTAGACCGCCTTGCGAATCGTGCCCTTCACCTGACGCACACCCGGTTTCACACCCAGGGGGGCATCGACATCGATCATCGACAGGCGATCGGCCCGATCGAGCAAGAGTTCGCCCTGTTCGCCCGCCGCGCCTGGCGGGGCCACGTCGATCCAGGCCCGCTCGATCTCGCGCTCGCGACGCTGGATCTCCGGCTCTTGGCGGCGACGACGTTCGGCGTCGGCCTCGATCTCGGCCCGGATTCGAGCGATGTAGGCGGCAGCGTCCTCGGACGGGGCGGTGGGCTCAGTCACGGGACGCGACGCTACCAGCCGCCGCTCGGTCGTCCGGCGAGCGTCGAGACGCCACGACGAAGCCAACAAGGATCCAAGCAAGTGCCGTGACGGCAATCACCATCAGCCCGACCACCAACCCAGGCGGTCGATACCGGAACTCGACCTCGCTCGTGCCCGACGGCACCCCGACGCCGAGAACAACATCACCCCGCAGATCGCCGGGCGTCCGATTGACCTGCACCGTCCATCCGGGCCGATCGATGATGTCGGTCCAGACAACGGCCGGCCGCTCACTGTCGACGGTAAACCGCAGTCGACGGTCATCAACATGGTCGATCATCACATCGGCACCGCCGGCAGCGGTGACTGCGGCAACGGGCCGGTGCACGATCGTCAGTCCATCAGCGACAACAAGTGTGCCGCCGTCATCAGAACCGACGACCCCGACAACCATCTCACCATTGCCGTTCACCCCGAGCGTCGCCGTGCCTGGGTCGGCAAAGACCCGGACGGTCACCGAGGCCGACCCAACAAGCGAATCTCCTTCAATCGGCACGACCACCGGGGAGTCGGTGACCACCACAGCATCCCCGAAGACAAAGCGCCCGGCGACGATGACGTCGACCTCGACCGGTGTGGCGAACGGTGCCTGGAGATCAAGTTCGACGGCACGAAGTCCAGCGGTGAGATCGATCGTCGTTGTGAACACCCCGCCGGCGGGATCGACCCGATCGATCGCCTCGACGAGCGGTGAGGTCACGACTCCAGGCGGTCGGCGCCCGGGCGGGGTCACGAAAGCGTCGACGCCGAGACGTCGCCACGCAGGGTCACGCGCGTCGAGCGAGCCAAGAACCGGTTGGTTGATCGTGGCTCCGCCTCGCACCGCTCCAGGGTCGATGACAGTCAACACGCTCGTCTCAGCGACCGAGCGTGGTCGCGGCACTCGGAGATCGTTGGGGCCAAACCGGGCCGCGACGACGGGGGCGAGGGCCCGCCCTTCCCCAACGACGAGCCCGTCCTCGCCGACCAGGTCAAGGAGTTCGGCGTGGGTCTGGGTGGCGGCAAGCCGCTCGTCTCGATCGGTCACGGTGGGGATCGCCATCCCAAACGACAGCGCCTCGACGACAACCAACGCCGTAGCGACGACCGCAACCGCCTCCCCGGCGAGCGCACCTCGACGCCATGACAAGACGACGACCGCGAACGCAGCAGCGGCAAGCGATGACGTCGTCGACTCGGCGAGCACCGTTCGGATCGCACCAGCGGACTGCGCTGCGTCGACCCACTCGATCACGCTCCACCCCGAGACGAGAACGACTGCGGCACCGACGATCACGGCAAGCCGATCCGGGCGACGGAACACGGCATCTCGTTCGATCGCGTCAACGGTCTGCGCAGCGGCGATGACGACACCGAGGATCAGCAGTACTCGGGCATGGGTCATTTCCGCTCCGGCGCCCGCCGCCATTCGCGACAACCAGCGAAAGGGCCCACCGATGTAGGCCACTCCGAAGCCGAGACCGACGAGCGTGAGCGCAAGCCGCCGATCGCCGAGCGTTAGGAGCGCCGCAAGTGCGAGCAATCCGGCAACGAGTCCAACGGTTGCGATCGACAGCTGAACAGAGAGGGACCCGATCCACGGAGCGCCGACGGCGTCGGCGCCCCACAGCGAACCGAGGCCCAGCGTGAGCAGGCTTGAGATGGCCGCAGAGGAATCATCGACGGAGGTAACCGCCGACGTGTCGGCCCACGACCAACGCGACGCCGAGGCGACGAGGTGCGGTGCGGCGAGCGCAAGACCGGTGATCGTGCTGGCGAGCACCGCGAGTAGCCCGCGACCCCGACGATCTCCGAACCCCACCGCCACGACGAGGCCGAGGAGGGTGTAGGCGGTAATCGCCCACACACCGCACCACGCCAACATTGCGATCGAGCCGCCGAGACTCAGGATCGCGCGGCGACCAGCGACGGCAGCAGCACCGAGTCCAGCGGCGAATACCCACGGCACCAGGGCAAACGCTGTGGCGTGCGGCCACCCGAGCCAGACGAACATCAGCCCCGACAATCCATACGTGAGGCCACCGACACCGGCCGCAGCCGGGCCGAGGCCGCAGCGGTCAAGCAGCCGGGCCGTGCCCGTCATTGCGAGCAACATCGCAAGGGAGGCGATCAGGCCGGGTGCGAACCAGGCGGGGACGAGGGCATAGACGAGGTGTGTGATCGGGAGACCATCGGCGAGCACGGGAGCACCCGACCGGCCATCGCCGAGTTGGGTCAGCGACCCGGACCGCACCTCCTCGCCCCATCGCGTCCACGCCGAGTGCACGACCGTTGCATCCGGTTCAGCAACCTCGATCGTGAGTTCGGCGGGGGCGTCCGCACCGAATGGAGCGGTTGCCCAAACCTGATCGTCGGGGGCGAGCGTGCCACCGGCGAACAGCGGGCGCCAGAACACGACGGCGATGACGGCGATGAACACGAGCGTGCGCGTCGTGCCGGTCGAGCCCCACCGTTCCATGCCGAGACGCTACCGTCGGGCGCACACCATGGCTGCGCTCCTGATCGCCACCGACCTCCCGACCCCGACCGAGCTGGAGTCGACCCCGCTTGGGGCCTCGCTCAATGCGGCCGCTACCGGCGCGACCTGGACTCTCGATCCGTCCGACAATGGCGTCATCGCCACGGTGATGATCGATCACGACACTTCGCTGCGACCCGGAGCCCTCGATCTCATTCTCTGGACGTTGGCGGCACACCCCGAGGTCGACCTCGTAACCGCCGACGGTTGCACGGGCGGTGAGTGGCGGCTTCGCGGCGCCTGGTCGCCCACACGGGTCGCGGTATCACCAGACGAGCTCGATCTCGTCGTCGCTCGAGGCCGAATCACCGACGCGTCCCTCCTCGGTCGTGCGCAGCAACTCTTCGCCGCCGACCCGGCTCGCATCGGCCACCTACCCGCCGTCGTGACCGAGCGAGCCGCTGATCTTGTCCCCGACGATTCGACCGCCTCCTCGATCGCCGCGCTGTTGACCGGCCGCCGCTCCTCCCCGGAGATCGACGCGGTCTCGATCGTGATCCCGACCGCTGGATTCGTCGACGACACCGGCACGCCGTTCGTGACCGCTGCCATCGGTGCCGCCCGCCGAGGTGGTATCGCCCGGATTGAGATCCTGCTGGTCGTCGGCGACGAGTTTGTCGGCAATGCCGAGGCGTTCATCGAGAACGATGTCCGGCTCGTCCGCCGCCCGTCGGGATCCTGGAACTTCTCCGCTGCCGTGAACCTTGGTGTACTCGCCGCCCGCCACGACCACGTCCTCGTGCTCAACGATGACGTCGAGGCGATCAACGATGGTTGGCTCGCCACCATGGCGACACCGCTGCGTGACCCCGACATCGGCGCAGTCGGGGCGCTCCTGGTGTTCCCTGATCACACGGTCCAGCACGCCGGCATGGTCATCGACGACGCCCTGCCCCTCCACTGCTTTGCCGGGTCGACACTCGACGAACTGCGGGCCTCAGGTGGGTATCGGCCTCGGGAGATGGCAGCGGTGACGGGCGCCTGCCTGCTTGCCCGACGGGCCGATCTGCTCGCTGTTGGCGGCCTGTGCGAGGAGCTTCCATTCAACTTCAACGACGTCGACCTCTGCTTCAAGCTCCTCCGCCGAGGGCAGCGGGTCCTGTTCACTCCCGAGGCGATGCTGGTGCACCACGAGGGCGCCAGTCGCGAGCCTGTCACCCATGGTTGGGAATGGGACCGCTTCGTCCATCGCTGGGGCCATGTCGTCGACCCGTGGTACCACCCCGCCTACATTCGGCCTGACGACCCCGGAGACCGACGCCGAAACGCTGATCATCTCCTTCCCGCCGCCGTTCCTGACCCCGGCAAGCTCCGCACCGCCGTTCTTCACTCGGTCGTGCACGAAGCCCGTCTCCGGAGCCACGAGGGCGCGACCGTCCCCGAGTAGGGTCCTCGGCGTGAGTGAGTCCGATCCGATCGACACCGACGATCCCAGCGTGTTGCGCGCCGAGATCCTGCGTCTGCGCGACCGCGCCGCATCGATCGATGCCCGCGTTGAGGTCCTCGAAGCACTCATCGCGACCCGCGACACGCAGATCACCGAGTACGACGCCGAGGTCAACCGGCTCCGTGACGTCGTTGCCCAGTCGTCCATCACCCGCGTCCGGCAGGCGATCGATCGGCGTCGATCGTGACCACCCCGCTCGAGCAACTCCTTGGCGCCGCCGGGCCTCCGCCGGCATGGAGGCCCACCGGCCCCGTCCGGTTCAGCATCATCGTTCGCACACAGGGCCGCCGTCCGACCGCACTCATCGCTGCCCTCGAGTCGATCGCCGAGCAGAGCCATGCTGCGCATCAAGTCCTCGTGCTCGTCCACGAGCCCGATGCATCAGTCATCGAACGGGTTCGAGCCGACCTTGAGAACGCCAGCTTCAACCTGCCGCTCGAGGTGATCGGGGTTCCCGACGGTGGGCGCAGCCGACCGCTCAACGTCGGCCTCGACTCGGCCACCGGCGACTATGTCTGTTTCCTCGACGACGACGACCTTGCCCTCCCCGACTGGCTCGGAGCGTTCGACCGAGCGATCCACGCCGCGCCGGGCACCACGCCTCGCGCCCGAACCGGCGTGCAACCCTGGGCCACCGACGGCGGCGAGGAGCCGCTTCGCCCCCTTGGACGGGTCGAGGAACCCTTTGCGGCCGAGTTCGACCTCCTCGGCCATTGCAGCCAGAACCAGACCCCGATCTGCGCAGTGGCGTTCCCACGGCACGTCATCGAGCACTTCTCGTTTCGCTTCGCCGAGGAGCTTCCCGTCTTCGAGGACTGGGAGTTCTTGATGCGAGTCGCGCCGCTCACCGGCGTGAGCTCGATCAACGCCCAGACCCAGCTCTACCGGCGACTCGACCACGGCAACGCCGACACGGCCGAAGACCCGAGCGTGTGGGACCAGACCCACGCCGTCGTCGTCGCCCGGATCGCCGAGCGCCCGCTCCTCACCTCGGTCGGCGATGCCCAGCGCATCGCCACCGCCCACTTCCTGGTGGGCGCAGGCAGCCGCCACGAAATCGAACTGGCCGAGGCCTACCGCGACCTCGACCAGCTCACACGATCGCCACTTCGGTGGGGTGCTCGGCTCGCTCGACGGGTCGGCGGCGCAGTTCGGAACCGAATCGCAGCGCCGCAGCGATGAGCAGTACCCAGTTGTACGAGAACCAGAGCACGAAGCTCTCGGTGAGGTTCTCGACCAACAAGAAGGAAACGACCGCCACCCACAGCCACGCTTCGGCGTCGGGTCGACGCCACGCCCGCACGACGACGCCTCCGATCGCTGCGACAACGACCACCGACCAGAGCACCAGTCCAACCACCCCAAGGCCGAGCAACAACTCCGGGATCGAGCCGTGGGCGCTCCCTCTCCGGAGCAGTTCGTCGGTATGGAGCTCAGGGGTGTACCAGAACGCCTCCCAGCCCTGGCCGATGAACGGGTCGTCGCCGATGTAGTCACCGACAAGACGCCAAATCGTGCGGCGCTGCCCAAAGGTGGGCTCGTCCCAAAAAACTGCGAGCCCTGCGGCAGCCGCCACCGCACCAGCGCCCATCGCGCCGACACCGAGCGCGGCACTGACTCGGCCGGGGCGGGCGATGAAGCGGCGACGTCCCGTGATCAGCACCACCGACACACCGAGCGCCACCACCGTCGCGAACGCCGCGGTGCGGCTCCCGCTCCCCCACAGTCCAACGACCGAGAGGAGCATGAGTAGCCCACCGACCAGGCGCATCCCCCGCATCCACCAGGCGAGCCCTCCAAAAAGGGCGAGTCCGCAGATCGGGGCGAGGCTGTTGCGACCGGTCATCAGACCGCGCCAGTCGTTGTTGAGGTCAAGCGCGGCGTCGGGCCACAGCACGACGAGAGCCAGGCTGACCACGACGAGCGAGCCAGCCGCCCAGGCGAGCGCGTCGACGAAACGGTCAGCTGAGAGGTCGGCGATCACCCACGCAACGAACGGCAAGGCGATGTAGATGATCCCCCGCCAGAGCGTGATGTCGGGCTGCAAGCTCCACCAGGTACTCATCACCGCCCAGACACCGAGGGCGACGGCCGAGATGAGCGGAAGACGAGATACGGGAGCCAGGCGGTTGCCATCAAGGCGGAACCGGTCGAGCACGACGAACGCGACGGCTGCCCCGGCGGTGAGCACGATCGCTGGCTGCACCACCGGATCTTCCCAGGCACCCCGGAGTCCGAAGACGCGCCGAGACAGAAAGAACAGCGGCCCGTTGGTCAACACGACGAGCCACAGCGCGGCGACGGCGGGGCGCAGCGATCCGGCGAGCATCGGTGCATCGTACCCCTCCGCCCCATCGCTAGGATCACAAGGCGCGTGGAGCGCACACCGACGATGCTGACCCTGTCTCCCTCGGCGCGAAAGAGCGTCAACCTCATCATCCACTTTGCCGAGCGCGAGTCGAAGTCTCGCTACAAGCGAAGCCTGCTCGGCTGGTTCTGGTCGTTCGTCAACCCGCTCACCACCGTCGCGGTGTACAGCTTCGTGTTCGGCGTGGTCTACAACGCCCAACCACCCGTCACCGACAACGGCAATGCCGAAAACTTCGGTCTCTACCTTTTCACCGGACTCATCGCCTGGTCGGTCTTCACCGGAGTCGTCACCGGCTGCATGGGCTGGCTGCAGGGCGTCAGCGATCTTCGCAAGAAGATCTACTTCCCCACCGAGACCGCGCTCTTGGGCGGCGCCGTCGCCAACGCCATCCAGACCGCGCTGGAGGCGGTCGTACTGCTCGTGATCATGGCGCTGTTCACCAACATCTCGTGGACGGCTGTCTTCTTGGTGTTCTCGCTGCTGCTCACCATGGCGTTTGCCCTCGGCATCGGATTCATCGTGGCGGTGCTCAACGCCCGCTACCGCGACATCCAATACCTCATCGGCGTACTGATCGGAGTCGGCTTCTTCCTGGTACCGATCGTGTACCCGCCAAGCTTGCTCGACCGTGACGACGTGCCCGAAATTGGTCGCCAGCTCGTGACCTGGAACCCGCCGGCCCTGTTTGTCGAGATCGCTCGCGACGGCGTCTACTTCCTGCAGACCCCCGATCTGCTCAAGGTCCTCGTGGCCGCCGCGTGGGCGGTCGGCACCTTCACCGTCGGCTGGTTCTACTTCCGGGCGCGCAGCATGGAAATCAGCGAAGAGCCATGACCATCGGCGAGATCACCGTCTCCGGCGTCTCGAAGCGATTCCGCCTCGAGCGCAACCGGCCGAGCAGCCTGAAGGAGGCCGTCCTCCGCATCGGCCGCAACAAGGACATCGACGACTTCTGGGTGCTGCGAGACATCGACTTCCACATCGAGCCCGGCACCTTCTTCGGGCTCATCGGCCACAACGGCAGCGGCAAGTCGACCCTCCTGCGGCTCATGGCCAACATCCATCGCCCGACCGCCGGCGAGATCACGGCCGAGGGCCGCATGTCGGCACTGCTTGAGCTTGGCTCGGGCTTCCACCCTGACCTCACCGGCCGTGAGAACGTCTTCCTCAACGGCGCCATGCTCGGGCTCACCCGCAAGCACATGGCTGAGGCGATGGACGACATCATTGAGTTCAGCGGCATCGGCGACTTCATCGACGAGCCGGTGAAGATTTACTCCAGCGGCATGTACGTCCGACTGGGCTTTGCCGTTGCGGTCAACGTCGATCCAGAGATCCTTCTCGTTGACGAAGTGATCGCCGTGGGCGACGAGGAGTTCCAGCGCCGTTGCATGGATCACATGAACATGCTGCGCGAGCGGGGCACAACGATCGTGCTCGTCAGCCACAATGCCGACCTGATGCGCAGCCTGTGTGATCAGGTCGGCTGGCTCGACCACGGCCAACTCCTCGAACTCGGGAACGCCGACCATGTGATCGACACCTACCTCGAGCACGTGTCGAGCGGCGGGGGCAACACCCTCACCACCCGCGACTGATCACCGTCCGAGGAGAAAGCCGGCACCCCACGCAAGGTGCATGGTGATGAACGCGAGCGCGACCTGAGGTTTCGACGCGCCGCGGGCTCTCGCGGCGCAGCCGGTTACGGCCATGACATACACGGCCGGAAGGGCAAGACCGAGCCACGACCCGACGATCAACAGCACCAGCGAGGCGGCAAGGCCGAGCACGAGCCCCGGTGCCGCGAGCTGGCGAGCCCGAAGCGAGCGCGGGCTGCGGAGTACGACCACCCGCTTCCACCGGCCGTACTGGAAGTACTGGCTCCAAAGGGCCGGAAGTGAAGCCCGCGGCGTGTACTCCACGACCAGTGTCGGATCGAGCCAGATCACGTAACCGGCTTGGCGAAGCCGCCAGTTGAGCTCGTAGTCCTGATTGCGGATGAGGGTCTCGTCGTAGCCTCCCACCTCCTCGAGCGCAGCCCGACGGAACGCACCGAGGTAGACGGTGTCGGTCGGCCCCTCATGGCTGCCGCTGCGGAACTGGGCCGGACCGCCACCGAACGATGACCGCATCGCGGTCGCGATCGACGTCGACCAGCCGCCCACGCCGACCGCTCGCTGGATCCCGCCGACGTTGCCGGCACCGGTGCGCCCCGCTGTGTCGAGGACTCGCTGGAGGTACCCCTCGGGCACCTCCGCCTGGGCGTCGATCCGGACGACAAGATCACCGGCCGACGCAGCGATCGCCCGGTTGAGCCCCGTCGGGGTGAGCCCGGAAGGATTGTCGATCCGGCGAACCCTTGGATCCCGCTCCGCCCATGCGTCGACCCGGGCCACGGTGTCATCACGAGACGGCCCAACAGCAACGACGACGTCGAACTCACGCTCGACCTGCTGAGTCAGCACGGCCGAAAGGCAGCTGTCGATCACCTCGGCGGCGTCACGGGCGGGGATCACGACCGAGAGCGACAGAGGCGGGGTGCTGAGGTCGGTGGTCACCGGGCGGATCGACGAGCCATCACGACAATGGTCTCGAGCATGATCATGAGGTCGAGCACCGGCGACCAGTTCACGATGTACTGCAGGTCGTGACCGAGCTTGTAGCCGGGATCGGTCTGATAGTGACCTCGGATCTGAGCAAGCCCGGTGATACCGGGTGGCATGTCATGACGCCGGTTGTAGCCGGGCAACAGTTCCCCGAATCGGTCCACGAACTCGGCCCGCTCGGGGCGAGGTCCCACCAACGACATCTCGCCCCGCAGGACATTCCACAGCTGCGGCAACTCGTCGAGGCGGGCTGCTCGGAACCAACGCATGCCAGCGAGCACCCGGGGGTCGTTCTCGGTCGCAAGCGTTGCACCGGTCACCGCCTCGGCGTCACGGATCATCGTGCGGAACTTGAGAACCTCGAAGACCTCCCCGCGGTGTCCGACCCGCTCCTGGCGATAGATGATGCCCCGACCGGCCCGGGAGACGACATAGAGGGCAGCGAGCCCGACGACGAGCACGATCACGGGGAGGGCAACGAGCAGGAGTACGAGGTCAAGGAGCCGCTTGAGTCGGAGCCGGTACCGCGGGACGGCGTGCGTGCGGAGCGTGACAAACGGCATCCCGGCGATCTCGCGGCTGCGCTGGAGACCAAGCAGCGTGTCGACCGGCTGCACCCGGCGGTAAACGCCAATCAGGCGCCGTTCGAATTGATCAAGCGGAGACGGGTAGATCTCTTCAAGCCGATCACCACCCAACAACAACACGTCGGTGGCATTCACGGCGTCGACCGCGGCGAGCAGCCCGCTCGTTGTCGGGGCCGCGCCCGCGACGGTGGCATCGGATCCCGAATCACCGAGATGACGCCGGGCCAACTCGGTGTCATCGGGGGAGCCGACCAGGAGCACGCTCGGTGCGCCGAAACGACGGCTGCGGATCCGGCGAGCGAACCACCGATTGAAGGTGACGAGCGCCGACCCGACGAAGAAGAGCACCAGCAGGTTGCCGCGGGGCATGAGGTAGCGCCCGGTGACGAGGGCAACCGCTGCGCTCGTCAGGATTGCGATGCCGGTGAGAAGGGTGGCCTTTGGCAGCCACGGCGGGCTCCCAAGCCGCTGCTCGTACTCGTACATTCCGCCGAAGTAGTACACGACGATGTGGATCGCGGTGGCAAGCGAAAACCCAAGGAGGTAGTGCGAGAGCGGAAAGGTCGGCCAGTCGAAGCCGAAGCGTGCCATCGTGATCACGTGCATCACCACGAACAGCGAGATGCTGTCGATCACGTGGAGGTAGCGAAATCCGAGCGCGCGGAGACGGGGCATCACGATGCCCGAGTCAGGTTCCTCGGTGGCGGGGAGCGGAGCGGGATGGGTGCGCATGATCAGGGCCGACGCGGCGCCAACAGGATAGTCGGCCCCTCAGCCCTCCCCAGAGCGACACGCCTCGCGGAGGTGCTGGAGTGCTCGGTTGGTGGCGCCGGTGGACGACCGCACCGCACCGCCGGACGGGACGGGCGGCACTGCGACGACCTCATCCCAGGAGCCGAACCCGGTGACGTGCGCCTCGAGGCCGTCGGTTGCCGCCAGCGAAGCGAGCTTCGCTTGGCGGACGTCGGCGAGCACCGGCACCCCAGCCGCAGCGGCGACGAGCACAGCGTGGTAGCGCGAAGCGACCACGACGGCCGCAGAGCGCACCGCATCCAGAGCCCCGCCGGCAGGAACAATCTCAGCGTTCGGGAGCTCTGCGGCGATCAGTCGGGCGTATCGCTCGTCGCGGGCACCACGGAAGGCAGCAAGACGAATCGGGCCGCCGACAGCGGCATGGAGTCGCGTGAGGCCAGCGACCACCGGTGCGATGTCGTCAGAGACGAGCCGACGACGACCCGGACGCCACGAACCCGGCCCGGCGACAGGACCGAGCGCCACTGTCAGACCCTGCCCCACCACCGGGTCGGGATGAAGCAGTTCCCAGGCAAGGTCGAGATCGATCTCGGCGTCGAGTCCGGCGCTGTCCATCGCAGCCGCGGAGTACTCGTCTCGCACAACGATCGGCGCACCGGCGAGCGCGAGGCGCAACAACCGCTTGGAGAGTGAGCGGCGGAGCGGATCAGCGCCAAGACCGAGGCCGGCGACGGGCCGACGACGAAGCCGGGCGATCAACGCTGGCAGGAGGTGGGCCGGCAACGACCACACGCTGGAGTGATCCTGGACAATCCCACCGGGACCGAGCACGACGGCATCGGCGGTGATCGCCATCCGCACCGACGCAAGCCCCCGGCCCGAGACCAAGATTTCGCCGTGAGCTGAAACCGTCGCGTCAGGCGAAACGGAGCGAATGACGGGATCAAGACCGGCTGAGCGCAAGCGGGCAATCATCACCTCAGTGAGGAGTTCATCGCCGACGTTGCCGGCTCCAGACCAGCCGCACACCAGAACACGGGGACGGACCGTCACTTCGAAAACGGTAGCTGCCTCAACGGCGAGAACCGGCCATCCATGCCGTCTCCGGCCGAACAGACGCCGGCTGATCCCGAATTTTCCTCGGGTCTAGAACATCACGGTCTCGGGGAGCTCCACTCCCGGACCCCAGGCCCCGGCAGTGTTCACCAGCCGCCAGATGAAGGTAATCACCTGGGCTCGGTTGACGAGGTCGTCAGGCGAGAAGGTCGTCGGTGACGTGCCCGTCGTGATCTCGTTGTCCGCCATCCAGGCGACCGCTCGCGCGAAAAACACGTTGTCGGGCACATCGGCGAACACGCCGAAGGTTCCGGGCGGTTCGCCGGCGAGACGCCACAGGAAGGTCGCCATGACACCCCGGCTGACCATGCCGTCAGGTCCGAACGTGGTTGGGGTCATCCCGACCGTGATCCCCGACTCCTTCGCCCAAGCAACAGCGTCGGTGTAGTACTGCCCCTCAGGCACATCGGCGAAGCCGGATGGCCCACTCGGCGCTGGTGAACCCATCAACCGCCACAGGAAGGTGACGGCTTGTGCCCGATTGAGCGTGATGCCGGGGCCGAACCGATCGTCGCCCACGCCGGTGGACACGCCGGTGTGCTTCGCCCAGTCGGCGGCTGCGACCCAGAAACCGTCGAGCGCATCATCGAAGGGGTCGAACGAGACGGCGGCACTGAGGCGCAGCTCGGGATATCGCTCGTGGCGATCACCCTCCACGGCGGTGAAGCGCTCGACCATGACACCGGTGGTGCGCAGCAGCTCCTCATAGCGATCCAGGCTCCACTCCGTCTGGGTGCCTGCGAGCAGGGCGAAGGCACCAGCGACATGGGGCGCCGCCATCGACGTGCCGTCGAGGGAGGCAAAACCTGAACCAGGCGTAACCGCCGACATGATGTCGAAGCCGGGCGCCACGATGTCGAGAGTTCCTTCGTACTGGGTGAAGCCCGTGAGTTCGGGGGTTGAGTCCTGAGCGAGGCCACGACCGGGCGAACGTTCGGTTGCGCCGACGGAGAACACGCCAGGGAGACAAGCGGGGAACGCCACCGGGAGGAGACCCGCGCTGGCGGAATTGCCGCTCGCCGCGACGACCGCGACGCCCGCATCGGCGAGGGCGGCGATTGCGGCCTCCCAGGCCACATTGCGGCAGGGACCTGGGTCCACATCGGTGCCGAGGCTCAGGTTTACCGCAACGATGTTGTAGGTTTCGGCGACCGTCAGCACCCAGTTGAGGGCATCGAGGACGTCAGGCGACATGATGGCCCCGCTGTTGTCGGCGACCCGCACGGCGACGAGGTCGACACCCGGAGCCACCCCCGGAACGGCATCGTCGGAGGATCCGACGATGCCGGCGACATGGGTGCCGTGGTAGCAATCCGCCGCAGGGCACGGCTGGGCGGCGCCGGGCCCAACCGCGGTGCGAGCACCGCCACTGGAGGGGCAGACGCCGTTGATCGTGTCGAGAAAGCAGGCCTCGGCAACGATGCGGTCGCCGAACGCCGGGTGGTTACGGTCGACACCCGAGTCGATCACGACGACGGCCGCACCGGCGCCGGTGTGGCCCTGAAGGTTGACGAGGTTGGCTTCCACCGCGGTCGTCGACTCGTCGAGGAAGAGGTGAAGTGGCCGCGCAACCGAATAGCCCTCGATCGCGCCGCTCGCCTTGAGTTCGGCGAGTCGCTCCGCTGTGGCTTCGACGGTTACCAGACCAAGACGGTCGAGTCGTCCGACAACCGTGACATCAGCGGCAAAAAGCGAGGCGGCACCTGTGTCGCTCAGCACGATCGTCGCCCGCACGAGCTGCGACGCTTCCTTGTCGTCGAGCGTCGCCGCACCCGTCGAAGCGGCGACAGGACCAGCGACGGTGAGCAAGAGCATCACCAAGGCCAACAGGGAGTTCCGGAGGGGCATAAGGTCCTGACGAATCGGCGTGACCTGCTCACGATCGCCCTCCCGGGGGTGGTCGATGTCAGCTACGCCCAATCGTAGGGCGTGAACAACGCTCGATGCGGGCGCCCCAGATCACTCGCCGCCACCACTTCACCAAATGTGTCGACTAGGTTACGGAATCGCTGTGAGCGGTCCGCCGATGGGAAAGCCGGGATGTTCCGGGAACGACTCAGTCGAATTCTGATCCTCAGTCTCCTCACCAGCGTCGTCGTGGCCGTCCCGGGTCAGGCGTTGGCACAGGACGACGACGCCACGATCTTGTTCGAAGGTGGCGGCTGGGGTCACGGTGTGGGCATGAGCCAGTACGGCGCCCTCGGCCGGGCCGAAGCGGGCATGGTCGCCGAGGACATCCTCGAGTACTACTACGAAGGCACCATCGTCGAGGACCGGAGCGACATGATCGCCGAGTACGTCGGCGACGGGATCCGGGTCAACCTCGGCCAGGGCCGCCCGAGTGAGATTCGCATCACCATCGACGAGACCCGCGGCGCACCGGGCACACTCACCGTCGATATCGACGAAAAGGACCCGATTTCCGAAACCACGGCGTCGAGCACGGTGTACCTGCGTCAGGGAGCGCAGGTCGGCGACAGCCTCGACGGCAGCCTCGACACGTGGCGGTGGGTGCAGGAACTCGACAACGGCGCCGACAGCTGCTTCGGATGTGTCGATGACACGCCCGTCGTCACCTGGTCCGAGGGCAGTGTCGTCGGCATCGGAGAGATCATCGGATCGTCGGACGGCAAACCGGTTTTCGAGTACGGCACCCACGACGTCGGGGCCCTGCACTTCGTGAGTCGCGACGTCGACGACACCGACGGCGCGTTCGTCGTGCTCGCCCTCCCCCTCGACGCCTACCTTCACGGCTTGGCCGAAATGCCGGCCAGTTGGCATCCGGAGGCGTTACGAGCCCAAGCGATCGCTGGTCGTAGCTACGCCGTTCACCGGGCAATCAGCCGAGAGAGCGCCGCCTTCGACGTCTATAACAGTGTGCAGGACCAGGTCTACGCCGGCTTTGACGCCAAGTCCGAGGGCCGCATCACCGCCGCCAACACCTCATCAAATCTGGTCGTCACCGGCGACGACCAGATCATCCAAACCTTCTACTCGTCGAGCAACGGCGGCTACACCGAATCGACCGAGAACTCCTCAGCGTTTGGGGCCGCCGACCCATGGCACGTCTCCAAACCCGACCCCTTCGACGCCGCCCCCGATGAGAACGGCGATCCCCAGAACCCGTTCGCCTTCAAACGGTTCGAGTTCACCGTCGAGGAGGTCTCGCGCTGGCTCGCCGACTACAGCTCAGCCGACCTCGACGTCGGCACCGTCTTGAAGATCACCGTCGACGATCTCCCGCCATCGGGACGCATCACCAACGCCCTCGTCACCGTGTACGGAACCGACCGAACCCTCGAGGTCCGAGGCGTCAACGGCGACGGCGGCAACAGCACCGACGGTCCACCGTTCGGGCTGCGATTCCAGGCTGCCATCCAGCGCGGCTGCCAGGACGACTACGGCGGGGGCGGCCTCACCTCCCAGTGCCCGAGTTCGAGCAACTTCAGCACCGTCGGATTCATCGACATCACCACCGCCGACTACTTCTACGAACCGGTGTTGTGGATGGCCGATGAGGACATCACCGAGGGCGTCGCCGAGAACGAATTCGGCCCGGATCTCGAAGTTACCCGCGCCCAGTTCGCTGCCTTCGTGCATCGCTTTGCGGGCGAACCAGTGCCGATCGAACCCAACGGCTTCAACGACGTACCAGACGGTGCCTGGTTCGACGCTCCAGTCTCCTGGATGAAGGAGAACGGCATCACCACCGGCACCTCCCCGACCACGTACTCCCCTGGAATGTCCGTCACCAGGGGTCAGTTGGCGACCTTCCTTTACCGTCTCGCCGGCAAACCTTCAGTCGAGTCATCGGAACAGTTCGATGATGTCCCGCCCGGCCAGTACTTCACCGATGCCGTCGCCTGGATGGTCACGTTCGGCATCACCAACGGTACGGGCCCCACGACCTTCTCTCCCGACGAGTTGGTGACCCGAGGCCAGATCGCGGCCTTCCTTTACCGTCTCGCCGGTCTCCCGGAGGCGTTCGCCGAGGGCACCGAGCTCCCGGCAAAGATGCGCGTCGACTGAACTGCGGCTGGGGTCAGCTTCACCGCACAACCATCCCGCTACCGTCGTCACGATGCTCCAGAGGATGCAAGCGCTGCTCGAACGTCGGGCGCGGCCCCTTCCAGACCGCTACCGGCGCCCGATCCTCGCGTTCGCCACGATCGCCCTCAGTCTTGCGATGGTCTGGGCCTGGAACCGGGCCGAACTCACCATCGACGACCTCTCATGGACGCCACTCGCTGCCCTCGCCTTGATCGCCGCGCCAGCGAGCCTGCTTCTGAAGGCGGCTGAGTTCGTCGTCGCCGCCCGGATTGCTGGTCAACGGCCCAACGCGCGACGTGCCATGGAGACCGCCGTGGTGTCCTCCGCCGCCAATCTGTTGCCACTCCCCGGCTCGCTCCTCGTCACCGTGAAGGCCCTCGCCGACGGCGGGGCCGGGTATGGCGGTGCGGTCGCCGCAAGCTCTGTGCCGGGCATCGCCTGGCTCGGCATCACCGGGGTCGCCGGAGGCTTGGCGCTCGTTGTCGAAGGCGCCACGGCGGTCGGCCTGATCGTGCTCGCCGGCGGGGCAGCTGCACTCGTCGGAGCTGGCGCCATTTTTCGCTCGACCGGACCAAACGACGGGCGACCGGCCCTTCTTCTCACGATCGTCGTCGTCGAGACGGGCTGGCTTGCGGTGAGCGGACTTCGCTTCACCCTCGCCGCGGCAACAATTGGCGTTGATCTCACCCTCCCACAGGCACTGGCCTTGTCCGTCGCCGGCGCAATCACGGTGGCAATCGGGTTCTTCCCCGGCGGTCTCGGCATCCGCGAGGCCCTGATCGCCGCACTCAGCCCGCTGATCGGGTTGGATCTCCAGGTCGGCGTGCTGCTCGGGGCCATCGACCGGGTGGTGTGGCTCGGCTTCCTCGCCCTCGCTGGCCTGGGACTCGCAGGCGGCCGGCGACACACCAGCGCCGTCTCGGAGCGTTAGGTCAGCGACGACATCCGACCTGCGGCCCGGTGTCGAGCGAACTCGATACGCAGCAGCACACCCTGCGCAATCGCACCGGCCGTGGTGGCGGCGAGGAGGCCGACCTCGACCTGCAGGAACGGCTCGTTTGGGAGCTGCAGTGCAATCGGAAAGACGATGACGGCGACCACGAAGCCGACGATGGCCAGCCGGGTGTGGTTGAGCGCAACCAGGCCGAGCGAGAGCGACAGCATCAACATGAGGCCGCCGCCCGATGCCGCAAGCAGGCCCATGTCGCGGCTGCCGAGTTGGTCAGAGAATGCCGTCTCGACGACCCACGGCCCCACCACTGCGATCGCAGCTGTGGATCCTGCCGCGACGACCGCCACCGCAGCGACCAAGCGAAGCTGGACCTCTCGGAAACCGTCGAGGTCGTCATCGGCGGCTCGGGCGGCGAGCGCCGGGAGCAGCGAGGCTTTCACCGCTTGGAAGAAGAAGAGCGGGATCCGGGAGATGATCAGGCCGTTGAGGAAAACGCCCGGTGCCTCCTCGCCGAGTTCATCTCCGATGATGGCGAGCGCGACAGGGCCAACGTTGAGGAGGAAGGCCTCCGAGATCGACGTAGCCAGCAGGAGACCGAGTGCCGGGGTGAGCTCGTTGAGATGAGAAGGAGGACCCGGGTTGACGAAGGGCCGAACCGTAACGCCCGCCGCGAACGTGCCGAGGACAAAGGCTGCAGCCAGCGTGATCGCATACGCACCGACAAGTTCGATACCGAGAATCACAAGCCCACCGGCGATCAGCATGCGGCTGATGCCCTCAGCGGCAAAGTACCGGCCGTACTCAGTGAAAAGGTGGCGGCCCGACAGGATGCCGCGACAGAGTTCCGCGAAGGCAAACGCAGCGAGTCCGAACAGCAGTGCGGCGAGCAAATCGGCCCGGTCGTCAAGCATGCCCGACAGCCCCAAAGGCCACGCGACAAGCACACCGGTGAAGACGAGGGCGAGGAAACCAGTGCCGATCTTGGCGGCCTGGCGCAGCACCGGGGCACTTCCCTGCCCGAGCGAACCGCGAGCCGCCGTCGCCCGGGCGACCTCCTGCTCGAGCGGTTGGAAGAGCCCGGGCCCGAGGATGTACACGAGCGACCAGACGACAGCGAGGCCGCCGTAGGCCTCGTCGCCCACCGCACGTCGGGCGAGAACGAGGAACCCGTACGTGCTTATGCCGTTGATCGCCAGGCCGAGCGCGATGGCAGGAGTGCCATCGGGCAACGGGCTGCGTTCACGCATGCGCTCGAGGAACGGGCTGATGGCAGGACTCCAGGTCGACGGACGGCCCGAAATCAGGGCCGCCTGAGCGTATCGGCCGAGGTCGCAGTGATCGCGGTTTTCGTCGTCAAGCGCCTCGGACGGACGGCATACACAGACCCTCCAGATCGACCACATCGACGCGGTCGCGGTTCTCCCAGGTGACCACGTTGTCAGGGTTCGCCTTCAGGGTGAACTCTCGGAACGACAGATCGAGCGCGTCGAACACGAGGAGGCGGCCCCGAAGCGGTTCACCGATGCCGAGCACCAATTTGAGCGCCTCAAGCGCCTGAAGGCTGCCGATGATGCCAGGGAGCACCCCGATCACGCCGGCCTCGGCGCATGACGGAGCGAACTCCGGCGGCGGGGGCTCGGGCAGCATGTCGCGATAGGTCGGGCCCTGCCGGGGGTCGAAGACGGTGACCTGTCCCTCAAATCGGAAGATCGAGCCGTGCACCACGGGAATACCGAGCTTTACAGAGGCATCGTTGAGGAGGTACCGCGACGGGAAATTGTCAGCGCCGTCGATGACGACGTCGTAGCCGTCGATCACATCGAGCACGTTGTCGGCGCTCAAGCGCATGTCGTAGGTGTTGACCGTGACGTACGGGTTCAACGCCGCAATCGATGCCCGGGCTGAGTCGACCTTGCGCTCGCCGACCTGGTCGAGGCGATGGATGACCTGACGCTGCAGGTTCGATTCGTCGACCTCGTCCATATCGATGATGCCGAGCGTGCCGACCCCTGCAGCGGCGAGATACAACGCAGCGGGTGAGCCCAGGCCACCAGCGCCAAGCAGGAGCACCTTGGCGTCGAGAAGAGCGAGTTGCCCCTCCTCCCCCACCTCCGGCAAGAGCAGATGGCGTTGGTAACGGTTACGTTCAGCCGGGCCGAGCGAGCGCGGACGAGTCCAGGGCTTGCCGGCGTCTTTCCAGCCGTTGAAGCCGCCGTCCATCGACACGACGTTCGTGTAACCGAGCTGCTGAAGGGTCTGAACGGCAAAGGCCGATCGGGCGCCTCCGGCGCACATCACAACCATCGGCTGGTCGTGATCGGGCACTCGCTGTTCGATCACGGTCTCGAGGGTGCCGCGGGGGATGTGGAGCGAGCCGGGGATCGCACCCTGGTCGTGCTCGTCGGGCTCGCGAACGTCGAGCAGGAGGTGACCCGTGTCGAGCAACTGCGCGCCACCGACGATGTCGACCTCGTTGATCTCGGCCTTGGCGGCCCGAAGGAGCTCCCGGAAGCTGGCCATACGTCAGGCTACGGCGCGAACGATCCGGGGCAGCGTCTCGGAGATCCCGGCGTGGAGCACGACATCGGCGATCGGATCGAACACCGTCGCCTCACCGTTGAGGATGATCACCTTGGAGCCGGTCTGGTGCGCAACCTTGATCGTCTCGTTGATCGGGAACACTGCCAGCGAAGTCCCGACCGCAAGGAAGAGATCGCACTCCACCGCCGCGCGTTCGGCCCGCTGAAGATCCTCGGCAATCAGGCTCTGTCCAAAGCTGATCGTGGCGGATTTGAGAATCCCCCCACAGTTCGGGCACGGCGGATCGGCCTCACCGGCCCGGACCCGGTCGAGTACGACCTCCATGTCGTCGCGATAGTCGCACTCGAGACAGGCGACCTTGCGGGTGGTGCCGTGGATCTCGACGACTCGTTCCGGGGAGGAGCCCGCTCGCTGGTGCAGTTCGTCGACGTTTTGCGTGATGAGGGTGTGGAGCTTCTCTCGCCGCTCCAACTCGACGAGCGCCTGATGGCCGGCGTTCGGGTCAACGTTGGCCCACAACGACCCCTCGGCTCGTTGGGCCCAGTTGGCGCGCCGCACCGCCGGGTCACCGACATAGAAGTTGATGTTCGATGCCCGCTCGGCAGCGGGGTCCTTCGTCCAAAGTCCGTTCGGGCCGCGAAAGTCGGGAATGCCGGAGTCGGTGGAGATACCGGCACCGGTCAACACGGTGATCGCCCGAGCCTCGTCGATGAGGCTCCGCGCGGCATCGATCGACTCGTCGAAGGTGTCCATAGCGGCATCGTAGATCGGCGTTGACGATCTCGAACTCGCCGATCCCGAAACGACGACAGCCACCTCTTGACAGCTGTGTTTGGAATGGTATGAAATGCAATCAACTTCCCTCGTCATCGCCACACTGACAGGAAGCCTCATGTCCAACCCACTCGCCGAGTCCCCGTCTGGCTCGACCATCCAGCAGCCGCCGCTCCATGTGCTGCGCTGGCACGATCCGCTGATCGATCGGCTCGGCCACGATCCCCGCTCCCGCTATGTCGAGCGGTTCTGGCTGGGGATTCTCGGCCCCTCGACCACCCTCGTACTGCGGGTGTTCGCCGATGCGCTCGACGAACACGGCGGCGTGGCCCATCTCAATCTCACAGCGGTTGCCGCCCAGATCGGAGTCGGTCACCGAGGCGGGCGCAACAGCCCGCTCTCCCGGTCGATTCAGCGGGCGATCCGGTTCGGGGCAGCCCGATCAGCCGGTGCCGACTCGATCGAGGTCCGCCATCGTCTCGCTCCCCTCAACCGCAGCCAGATCGAGCGCCTGCCTCTCGCCCTCCAGGCTGAGCACCAGCACCTCCACGAGCAGCCGGTCACTGCCGGTCCGGCTCGTTCGCGGGCACGCCGCCTGGCGTTGAGTCTGATCGAATGCGGCGACGGCTTCGCCGAGACCGAACGTCAGCTCGATCAATGGCGGGTCCCTGGGCCGATCGCGGCCGAGGCGGTCAACTGGGCCTGGGAGCGCCATCGAATCGCGGCCGAACACGGGCCCGAAGCGGCCTAAGGCACCATCCTCAGGCGGCCACCTACGGCTCGTGATCCCGCGGGTGGCCCTTCGGGGCCGCCCTGCTCCGCTATAGGGCGGTGAAGTTGGCGGCCAGTTCGGCGAGCAACCGCACGCCGAAGCCGGTGCCTCCCTTGGTGATCTCGGCGTCATCGCTGTCGGTGAACGCCGGACCGGCGATGTCGAGGTGCGCCCACGGGATCCCTTCAGCGACAAACTCCTGGAGGATCAGACCAGCGGTCAGTGCCCCACCGTGCGGACCACCGATGTTCTTCATATCGGCGACCGACGACTCGACCTGCTTGCGGTAGTCGACTGGCAGCGGAAGGTGCCAGACCCGTTCACCGGTCAGGTCTGATGCCGCCTCGATCTGCTCGATCCACGAATCGTTGTTGCCCATCAAGCCGGCGATCTTCGGGCCGAGGGCGACCATGCACGCACCGGTGAGGGTTGCGAGATCGATCATCGCGTCGGGCTTGGCCTCCGAGGCGAGCGACAGCGCATCGGCGAGGATCAGGCGACCCTCTGCATCGGTGTTGAGTACTTCGATGGTCTTGCCGTTGCGGATCTTGAGCACATCACCCGGACGGGTGGCGTCACCGCCGAGCATGTTGTCGGTCATGGGAACGAAGGCCCGAACGCGACAGCCGACCCCGAGGTCCTTGAGCACCGACATCGCCCCGATCACCGCAGCGGCGCCGCCCATGTCGCACTTCATCGTCATCATGCCGGCGCCGGTCTTGATCGAAAGACCACCGGCATCGAAGGTGATGCCCTTCCCGATCAACGCAAGGGTGCCCTTCGGCTTCGACTTCGGGGTGTACGTGAGTTCGACGAAGCGAGGCGGCTGGGTCGAGCCGCGGTTCACGCCGAGGAGGCCGCCGAGCTTGCCCTTCTTGATCGCCGCCTCGTCCCACACCTTGACGGCAAGGCCCTGCTCTTTGGCCACCGCCTGAGCACGACGGGCGAACACGGCCGGCGTGAGGACGCCGCCGGGTTCGTTCACGAAGTCCCGGGCGAGCATCTGGCCCCGGGCAATCGCAGCACCACGATCGAGCGCCGCCTGGTTCTTCGCACCGGCGCCACCGGCGACCTCGACGGCCGCGAGCTTCGATGGCTTGGCATCGGACTTGTAGGTGGTGAACGTGTAGGTCGAGAGGGCAACGCCCTCGACCAGCGCTTGGCGAGCAGCCGCACCGTCGAGTTCGGTCTCGGGCAACTCGATACCGAGCTTGCTGTAGCGACCGAACCTGCGGCCGACTGCGGCGGCCGCGCGCCGAACCGCATCGGTGTCGACATCGGCGGCATCGCCGATACCGATCAGTGCCTCGGTGCGCTTGCCATCCGGGTGAACGTGCGTGTCCCCCGGCTTCCCTACGAAGCCGGCCGACGAAAGTTGACCGTCCGGGATGCCTGCAACACCGGCCTCGACCGCATCGGTCGTGACGATGCGGACACGGACCTTGGTGGACTTGGGGATGGATCGGGTGGCGGTGAAGGTGATGGCCATCCGGCGAGCGTAGTCACCCGACGCCTCAGCCCGGGTGCTGGGCCCGCCCCTTCGACCGGCGACGACGGCGCGTCAGGCGAGCGAGACGTACCACGAACGAAGCACGTCGAAGGCAAGCTTCTTCTCGCCCTCCTCGCTGACCAACCCCTTGCGGTTGTAACCGTCCTGGATGCCGGGCAGAACCCGCATCGGCGTGCGGAAGTCTTTCAGGATCCACGGACTCAGGCCGGCGCAGTCGTCGTTGGCGGCGATCATCTCGATCTGGGCCTCGTACACGGCAGCCTGGAACTCCTCCGTCCAGATCTCGCCGTCGTCGCCGTGGTTGCCGTGCTTCGCGCCGGCCCCGAGTTCGCTGAAGATGATCGGTTTCCCCCACTCCGATGTCCAACGCTTCGAGGCGATCTCGGCACGCTCGCCGTAGTACCAGCCGTAGTACTGGTTCACGCCGATCACATCGATCAGCTCGCCGAGCGGGTCCTCGATATGAGTCTCAATGCCCTGCCCTGGCAGCGTGAAGAGCGCGCAGGTGACGAGGCGGGTGGGGTCGAGCGAGCGCACCCGCTCGATCAAGGAACCGATGAACGCCGTGCGTTCGTCGCCGGGGAACGTCTCGTTCGCGACCGACCAGAGCACGACCGACGGGCGGCAGCGATCACGCACCACGAGTTCGTTGGTCTGCTCGAGCGTGTTGGCCAGTGTGGCCTCGTTGGACCACTCGATACCCCAGTAGACGGGAAGTTCGACCCAGGCGAGTAGCCCTCGCTTGTCGGCCTCCGCGACCATCGCCTCGTCGTGTTGATAATGCGCCAACCGAACGAAGTTGGCACCGAGTTCCTCGGCCCACTCGAACAACGTGGCGGCGTCCTCGGCCCCCGAGGCCCGCTTGCCGCCGGTCGGGCCTTCGGCATGCATCGAGATGCCTTTCAGGAAAACCACCTCGCCATTGACGACGATGTCGCTCCCCTGCGTCTCAACGGTGCGAAAGCCGACCGAATCGACCACACGGTCGGCGCCCGCCTCGAAAACGATCTCGTACAGCCGAGGGGTGCCCGGGTGCCAGCGCTCGTGTTCGGGAACGTCCGCTGCCGAAACGGTGAAGCGCTCGTTGGCCTTCACCTCCAGTGACCATCCGAGCTCGGCGATCTCGAGACGAGCCGTGGTCGGGCCATCACCGTCGACATTGACTTCACCGACGAGCGAGCCGTCGGCGGCCATGGTGAGCCAGGCGCTGGAGATGAACGTGCTCGGAACCCTGACGAGGTCGACGCTGCGGTGGAGGCCACCAAAGTTGAACCAGTCGGTGCGCATTGCCGGAACTCGCTCGGGCTTACGGATGCAGTCGACGAGCACGACCAGCGAGTGCTCACCTGCGCCGATACGGCCGGTGACCTCGACAGCGAACGGGCCGTAGCCACCTTCATGCGACGCGAGCACGTCGCCATCGAGATAGATCGTGCACGAGTGGTTGACCGCACCAAAGTGGACGAACGTGCGACCCGACTCCTCCTCGGTCGTCGAGAAGCGTCGGCGGTACCAGAGCGAGGCCTCGTAGTAGTGCAACTCGGGAATCTGGGTGTTCCAGTCGCCGGGCACCTCCAGATCGAGCGAACCGTCGAAGTCGTATTCGATGCGTTCAGCCGGATGCTGGGGCTTGCGGTCGCGGAACCAGCCATCCTTGGCGGGCCCGAGGATGCTGAACCCGCCCACGTCGTACGGGTCGGGGATGGCCTTCCACGTGCCGTCGAGCGAGGTGGTCTCCCCCGCTGCCCGGCGGCTCAGGAGGTGGCTCAGTGAGGTGGTTCCGGTGGTCGCCATGCCCGGAAGGTAGTGGTGCCATCACCGACGCGCCGCATGCTCGGCGAGCAGGTCACGGCGAAAGGAGCACGCGGGCGACGATGTCTTGCCCGAAGCCGGTGAGGATCGCCAGGTACATGAGACCGGTGGCGGCCATCACGGCGGAGTACTGGCGCTCCTTAAGCGCAAGCCGACACACGAGAATCAGTGCGCCCGTTCCCAGCACGGACGCGACCCAGAACCAGCCGAGCAGTCCGTTGTACGCGTCATCGATGTCGCCGTTGAGCACCGACCACATACCGGTCGGGATCACGAAGACGATCGTCTCGGGCAACCAGAGGATCTGCGCCCATCTGACCTGTTCGAGGATCGGCGCTCGGGCCAGGCCGGGCTGCACGAGGTACCAGTGGCCGAGCAGCATCGCGTCGGAAAGCACCCCGAGAAAGAGTGCCGAGGTGACGCCCCGCAGGATCGACAGGAGTTCGACACCTTCGGCCGAACCGGCCTCCCACGAAGCGACGACAACGGCGATCATGCCGACGATCGCGGCGATGAGATCGAGACTCGGTGGGAACTCCTCTGCGCTCTTGTCGAAGCGCTGCTCCTCACGGTCAATGCCGGTCATGGCGGCGACCCGAGCACTCCGGCGTTCGACGACCTCGCGCTGACCGGCCACGCCCGCGGACTTGCGGGCGACCGAAACGATCAGGGCGACGATGCCGGCCGCCATGAACGCCATCGTCATGATCTCGCGTTCCCAGGTCGGCGACGTGAAGAACGCTGCCGCCAACGAGAGGGCGCCGAGGCCGAGGAAGGTCAGTCGCTGCAGCCAGCCGTAGCCGAGGCCGACCTCGCGCCGACGCGTGGTGACCCAGAGAAACAGCCAGCCGCCGGCGGCCCACTGCAGGAGCACGGTTGCGCCGTCGAGTTTGATCACCGGACGAATGCGCCAGCGGCGCCGGCAAGGAGCCGACCGGGAAGCACCGGGCCGACTACCGTGGGGATGACGTTGCGGACGGGGCGCAGCGAGGGCGCCGGAGGGCGACTCATCCGAGAACGGCGAGGTGGTGGTCGGCGCGGTTGAGCGGGTCGGGGCCGTCGTCGGCGGCGGCGACGATGTCCTCCAGGCGCATCCCCCACTTCCCCTCGATATAGATCCCGGGCTCGACCGAGAACGCATTTCCGTGGGCGAGCGGTTGGGTGTTCCCCTCGACGATGTAGGGATCCTCGTGCGCCTCGACGCCGATGCCGTGGCCGGTTCGGTGAACGAAGTACGAACCGAAACCCGCATCGACGAGCCGCTGCCGGGCAGCACGATCGACGTCCTGACACGGCGTGCCCACCGTGGCGGCTCGTACCGCAGCGGCCTGGGCCTCATGGAGCACGGCGTACGCCTCGAGGTATTCGCGGTCGGGGCGATCGTCGGTCCAGATGTTGCGAGTGATGTCGGAGCAGTAGCCGATGCCATCGTCGCCGATCATCGTGCCGCCGAAGTCGCAGAGCACTGGTTCCCCGGCCCGGATGACCCGCTCACCGGCGTGATGATGGGGGCTGGCGGCGTTCTCCCCGGCAGCGACGATGGCGAAATTCACGCGATCGTGGCCCTCCTCGAGGATCTGGCGCCCGAGTTCGGCCGAGACCGCCGCCTCGGTCTGCCCGACGAGCGGGATCTCGCCACGCTGCAGCCTGGTGGCGATCCGGTCGACGGCAGCGCCGGCCTCGCGTAGACGGGCGATCTCCTCGGCGTCCTTCACCTGACGGATCGGACTCGTGATGCTCGATGCCCGACAAAACGAGGTGTTGGGCATCTGGTTGGTGAGATCGACGAGAAAGCCCGCCCACATGTGATCACCGATGGCGACCGTGTCGGCGGCGCCTGCGAGGTCGGCGATCTTCGCGATCGGATCCTCGGTTTCGCCCCACGGCGCAACCGAGAAGATCTCGGGCCGTTCGTGAACGCGGGCGCGCTCGAGGCCCGGGATGACGAGTGTGGCATCGCCCTCCCGAGGCACGACGAGCATGGTGATGCGTTCGAGCGGCATCGCTTCATAGCCGCAGAAGTACGGGAGGTCACTGCCCACCGACAACATGAGCACGTCGACGCCGTCGGCCTCCATGCGGGCCCGGGCTCGGTCCAAGCGACTTGCGAACATGTGGGGTGAGGCTAGACGCATCCTCTGCTTCATTCGGCGTCCGGGATGCGTACGATCAGACGATGACCGATCACGAGTGGGGCTTTCGCACCCGGGCTCTCCACGCGGGCGCCCGCCCCGACCTCACCACCGGGGCCCGGGCCGTCCCAATCTTCCAGACCTCGTCGTACGTGTTCGAGGACACGGCCGACGCCGCTGATCTCTTCGCCCTCCAGAAGTACGGGATGATCTACAGCCGCCTCGGCAACCCGACCGTCTCGGCGTTCGAGGAGCGCATGGCGAGTCTCGACGGCGCCCTGGGTGCCGTTGCGGCCTCATCGGGCCACGCCGCAGAGTTCCTCGCCATCGCCACCCTCGCAGAGGTCGGCGATCACATCGTGTCGAGTAGCCACCTCTACGGGGGCACCATCACGATGTTCTCGAACACGCTCGGACGCTTCGGCATCGAGACGACGTTTGTCGATCCGACCGACGTCGACGGCTTTGCCGCTGCCATCCAACCGAACACAAAGGTGCTGTTCACCGAGACGATCGGCAACCCGTCCGGCGCGATCGCCGACATCGAGGCACTTGCCGACGTCGCCCACTCGAACGGCCTCCCTCTGGCAATCGACTCGACGTTCTCGACGCCGGCGCTGTGCCGCCCGATGGAATGGGGCGCCGACATCGTCGTGCACTCCGCCACCAAATTCATCGGTGGTCATGGCACCTCCCTCGGCGGGGTGGTGACCGAAGCCGGCACCTTCGACTGGGGTTCGGGGCGGTTCGCGAACATGACCGAACCGGTTCCGACCTACAACGACCTCCGCTGGTGGGACAATTTCGGCGAGTATTCGTATCTCACCAAGCTCCGCAACGATCACCTCCGAGATCTCGGATCCACGCTCGCTCCGATGCACGCCTTCTTGTTCCTCCAAGGGCTGGAGACCCTCGACTACCGAATGGCGGGCCATGTCGCGAACGCCCGGGCGGTCGCCGCCTGGCTCGAAGCCGACGCTCGCGTGGCCTGGGTCAACTACGCAGGGCTGCCCTCATCGCCGCATCACGACATGGCGACCAAATACCTTCCGGACGGACCAGGCGCCGTCTTCACCTTCGGCCTGGCCGGTGGCCGGGCTGCAGGCGCCTCCTTCATCGAATCGCTCGAGATGATCAGCCACCTTGCGAACGTCGGCGACGCGAAGACGCTGATCTTGCATCCGGCATCGACAACCCATTCACAGCTGACCGATGAGCAGATGCAGGCCGGTGCCGTGAGCCCCGACATGGTGCGCATCAGCGTCGGCCTCGAAGACCTCGACGACATTCTCCACGACCTCGACCGTGCCCTGGAGGCTGCCCATGGCTGAGCGTGTCGCCGTCCCCGGTTGGGTTCCGCCGTCGGCGCTCCAACGCAAGCGCATCCTCGACGACACCCGCTCGATTGCGATCGTCGGCGCTTCGGCGAACCCGTCGCGTGCGAGCAACTT
>Ga0181574_10000386_pt1 | contig 40858 bp, 21 predicted proteins | sample 101ome_24_FD_145600 | JGI IMG/M metagenome (GOLD analysis project Ga0181574, IMG submission 145600) | Coastal salt marsh microbial communities from the Groves Creek Marsh, Skidaway Island, Georgia - 101410AT metaG (spades assembly) | ecosystem: Environmental > Aquatic > Marine > Intertidal zone... | reverse complement strand
TGCAGACGGTTTGAGTGTAGGCATTGGAGGATTGCCCGATCGCGATGGGCATGTCACCCTTGATGCGTGCATCATGGACGATAAGGGCGATGCCGGTTCCGTTTGTTTTGTCCAAAATGTAGCCCACCCCATCAGCTTGGCGAGAAAGGTCATGGAAGACACACCTCATGTCATGTTGGCAGGAGCTGGCGCGGAACAATTTGCCCGTGAGTTGGGCATGCCTCCTACCCCATTGCTCACCGAAAAGGCTCGCATCGCGTGGGAACGGTGGCGCGAAACCTCTGATTACAAACCGGTCATCAACATCGAAAACCACGATACCATCGGTTTGCTCGCGTTGGATCACGACGGACGGTTGGCAGGCGGATGCACCACGAGTGGGCTCGCATACAAAATGCATGGTCGAGTGGGTGACAGCCCCATCATCGGTGCGGGATTGTACGTGGATGGCTCCGTGGGCGGTGCGACCGCTACAGGTTTAGGTGAGGCGGTGATGCGTACCGTAGGATCCTTCCTTGTCGTGGAATTGATGCGACAAGGAGCCTCACCCCAAGAAGCGTGTATCGAGGCTGTACAACGCATCATTCGGAGCATGCCCATCGATGACTTGCAGGTAGGATACCTGGCTCTGGGCCGCGATGGACAGGTAGGTGGCCACGCCATTCATGGCGGTTTCAATTACGCTTTGCACGAGCGTTCGAACACGAATGCTCCGATGAAAACGGCGCTCATCGATGCCAGCCATGGCTAATGCCGATCAACCACCGGTAACAACGTCCATTTTCTGGGCGCACGTTCGGATTACCCGACCGTGGAATGTGCTGATGGTGGTGGTAGCGATGGTGCTCATTTTGAAAGCGTGGATTACCCCTTCGGTGATTGTTGATTTCAATGCGACCGACAAAATCAATTTTACCATTGCTGCAGCTGTCATGGGCCTGCTTGCTGCTGGAGGCAATGTCATCAACGACTACTTCGATATTGCCGAGGACGCCATCAACAAGCCAAGGCGAGCGCTGGTAGGACGCGTGATCAGCCGGAGGAAAACCATGGCATTTCATTACGTCCTCAGTGGACTTGCTTCCATGGGCAGCGTTTGGCTTTCGTGGCGCGTCGGATCCCTGCTCCCCTTGCTGTGGTGCGCTATCATTGGAATTTTGTTATCCGGATATTCACCTTGGTTCAAGCGTCGATTTCTCCGAGGCAATTTGATCATCGCACTGACGGTCGGACAACTGCCTTTCTGGGCACTCCTATCGATCATTCCATGCGGGCATTGGGGCCAATTTCTATCGACTACCCCGGGAATGGGACTCGCAACGTATGCCATTTTAAGCGCATACTTGACCTTTGTCCGTGAAATCACCAAGGATGTGCAGGACGAAACAGGGGATCGCGCTGCGGCATACGATACCCTAGCGGTCCGATGGGGCAAGGAGCGCACCACGAAATTGTTGCATCAACTGCACATTGGAGGCTGGGCATTGCTGCTTGCAGCTGCATGGGCAGCCCTTTGCGTGTTGCCAGTTCAATGGGAAGTTGGGTTGTTTCTTTTTCCCTTTCTGGGGACCCATATTCAACTGAGCCGCGGAATCATCGAATCCGTTTCGGCTTGGCAAAAACTCACGTTAGCAGGCGGATTGATGTTCCTTGCGGCCTTGATTTGGTAGCCTTACCGCCCGCCCACTTGGAGGATTTTTCGACCGTTGTTGTCAATGGTCCACTTCGCTTGGTTCGAAACAGGAAGTACTGAACGCCCCAAGATGTCAAACCAAGCACTTGCAGGCGGCAGCACGTCGAATTGTGATTCGATGATGTCATTCATGCTGCGAACATCCATGCAGATGACACCGGGACTCACGCCGCAGTCGAATTGTCCTTGCACTGCCCCGTCCGCGTCGCGAATTTCAATGTAGCCGTACGTGTTGTAGTCTGTTACAGAGCCGTACCAATGGCCCGTGGTCGGATCCAAAGCCACGCCGTAGTATGCCGGCACCTCAGAAAGCCAAACAGAGGACACAGCAGGTGCGTTGATATCAGTAGCCCTGACTTGGCCCTCTCCGGTAATTTGATACTTCAGCGTATTCCCGTCCATAACTGCGGCAAGGCATCCTGCGTTGGCATCTGAAACCACAACCGTCTCCACCGACTCAGCAACCCCATCCAGCACACTCAACGAAGTCGAGCCGTAGTCGCGATTGTTCACAGTAATGATTTTATTTCCGCTGGTCAACAAGCGATTGGGATTTTTCCCTTCCTCGCCGAGGTCCCATTCTGTGTAAGTCTCCGTCTCAAGGTTGAATCGGCCTACTTTCCCCACTTCATTTCCCCAGTCAAAGGCATTGTTGATGCCAACGAATATGGATTCACCCACCACGGCGATGCCTTCCGTAGCATACTGCGGTCCCTCTGAAACAGAAACCTCGCCTTGCCATTGCAACGTAGTAGCATCAAACCATTGGAAGTAAGATTCAAACGATTGGCTCATGCCGAATTCGTCTACGTCTCCACGCGTCACATAAACAGCGCCATTCGCCATAGCGAGTTGACGAATTCCGGCGATTTCGACCGATTGCAATAACTCGTGCGAATCGATGTCAAATTTCAACAGTTGACCGTCCGCTGCGACATACAGATAGCCCTCATAAATCTCAGCATCGGATACAAACCCTGCTCCTTCCAACGTATCAATGACCGTGTATTGTTGAATGCCTGGGTCATATATCCCCATGGTCGCCGGTTCCATCACCTCCCCAGTTTGCCAATTAGACCACCCTTCATTGAGCACAATGACTTGGTGAAGGTAGGACTGGGCCGATCCGATTATTCCGTATCCCACCAAGCTCAAAAACATAAGCGCCACTCGAACTGCTCGTTTATTCATCGTATCGTGATTAAGCCGCTAAATTACCCTGACCTAATCATCGTACCAAACAAAACGGGCCGCCCTTCAGGAGAAAGGCGGCCCGCGATTGTCGTTTTATACTCGATTAGTACGTCATGCCCCAAGAGAGCAAGAAGTCAAGCAAATCCTGAGCTTGGACTTCACCGTCACCATTGAAGTCAGGACATACCTGATACGTACAGGTGTCATCCTCCAAGTTGGCAACCGGGTTGTAGTTCAACGCCTCAGCGTCGGTACATCCCGTCCATACACAATCGCCGCTGTCAACAGTGGCCGCTGGATCGTAGTTGCTGGCCAATGGGTATGTACATCCCATCTCAGCGCATACTTCCGCAGGCTCCGCCGCTGCACAGTAGTCTATTGGCGTGTAGAGGTCCTCGAGCGGAGTTGCAACTACGTTACAAGCCTCCTGAACCCATTCCACTCCACCCCAGACTGGACCTGATTGTCCGTAAGCCAACAAGAAGTCGAGAAGGTCAGCATTCTGAACCACACCGTCTCCGTTGAAGTCGGCAAAAGGCGCCATCATGCAATCACCGTCGTTGTTTGCGTATCCATTGAAGTTGAATGCGTCCTCATCGAGGCAACCGGCGAATGAGCAAGAACCGTCATCGTCTGTTGCTTGCATGCTGTAGTTGTCCGCTTGTGCGTACATACAACCAGCGATTTCGAACTCGTCGCATACGCCATCACCGTCTACGTCGCTCAAGCAGTTGCCGTCGCAATCGTAACCCGCTTCTGGGTATGTGCATGAGCTATCATCGTCGGTCGCAGCAGGATCGTAATTGCAAGCCGCTTCGTCTGTACAACCCGCGATTTCGAATTCGTCACAGACGCCGTCTCCATCCGCGTCATTCAAGCAGTTACCATCGCAGTCATAACCTGCATCAGCGTAAGTACAAGAACCGTCATCATCGGTCGCAGCACCGTCATAGTTGCATGCCGTATCGTCGGTACAACCCACGACTTCGAATTCATCACACACACCATCACCGTCGGCATCGTTCAAGCAATTGCCATCACAATCGTAGCCGGTTTCGGCGTAAGTACATGAACCGTCGTCATCTGTGGCCGACGCATCGTAGTTGCACGCTGTGTCATCTTGACAGCCAGCGATTTCGAATTCGTCACAAACGCCATCCGCATCCGCGTCGTTCAGGCAGTTGCCATCACAATCGTAACCGGCTTCAGCATAGGTGCATGAACCGTCGTCATCCGTTGCGTCAGCACTGAAGTTACACGCGGTATCGTCAGTACATCCCTCGACTTCGAATTCGTCACAAACGCCGTCGCCGTCCGCATCGTTCAGGCAGTTGCCATCACAATCGTATCCGGTCTCGGCATATGTGCAGGAACCGTCGTCATCTGTAGCATCTGTGCTGTAGTTGCATGCTGCTTCATCCGTACATCCAGCAACTTCGAACTCGTCACAAACGCCGTCTCCGTCTGCATCGTTCAAGCAGTTGCCGTCGCAATCGTAGCCGGTTTCAGCATAGGTACAACTGTCATCGCTGTCGGTGGCACTCGCATCGAAGTTGCATGCTGCCTCATCTTGGCAACCGGCAATTTCGAACTCATCGCAAACACCGTCGGCATCAGCGTCATTCAAGCAGTTGCCGTCACAATCGTAGCCCGCTTCAGCGTATGTACAAGAACCGTCGTCGTCCGTTGCATCCATGTCGTAGTTACATGCTGCAGCATCCGTACAACCCGTCGTTTCGAATTCGTCGCACACACCGTCACCGTCTGCATCGTTCAGGCAGTTACCATCGCAATCGTATCCGGTTTCTGCATAGGTGCAAGATCCGTCCTCTTCGGTAGCATCAGCGCTGTAGTTACAAGCCGTATCATCCGTGCAGCCGTCAACTTCAAATTCATCACACACACCGTCTCCATCCGCATCGTTCAGGCAAGCCCCGTCACAATCGAAGCCTTCTTCGGCGTATGAGCAAGAACCGTCGTCGATGGTCGCAGTGGCGTCGTAGTTGCACGCTGCCTCGTCCATACAACCTGGGTACACACAGGTGTCGTTTTCGTAGACTGCGTCTTCGTCGTAGTTCGAAGCCTCTGGATCGGTGCAACCGCAAGGATTGCTCACACCGGCCGCAGACTCACCGTTGGCATTGAATGTTCCAGCACCATCGTAAGTGAACGACTTGAAGATTTCGTCGGCGCCTACCCCATTCGGGAAAATCTGCGCGTTCAACGTTCCTGAGATGTCACCGGCCGTAGTCAACTGCATGATCAAGACGCGCTGGTTTTCCGCATCAGCCACACCGTTTGGCGCACCGTTCGTCACATACCAAGCACCGCCATACCAATCATCCATTACGACATCTTGACCGGACATTTCAGATAGGTAAGAGAATGCGCCCACCCATGGTTGGAAGTCGCTTTCGACCGTGCTCGCGGCAACTTCTCCATTCGTTGCATAGCTCGTTGTTCCGATGGTCACCCAACTATCGTACTCCAATGTTGGGAAGCTCGTGAAGAAGAATGGATTGATTCCTTCTGCAGTTGAACCCGCTGCGAATTGGTCATTGTAGAATCCTGTAGTCGTTGAAATGTTCAACGGATTCTGCAAACTTCCATAGATCGCACTCAAGAAATCAGTGGCTCCCTCCATACCGATGTAGAAACGGTAGGTCGTCATGCCTGGAACTCCATCGACGGCATATTCTTCAACCTGGAGGTTGTAGCCGCTCAATGGCTCACCACATGAGCAGTAATCACATGATCCGTCTTCGTCGGTGTTGGCTGCATCGTAGTTACATGCTGTACCGTCGGTACAACCTGCTACTTCGAACTCATCACATACACCGTCACCGTCTGAATCCCCGCTCAAGCATGCACCATCGCAGTCGTAACCGGTCTCGGCATAGACACAATCGATTTCTTCAGTTGTGGCCGAATCATAGTTACAAGCTGCCTCATCAAGGCAACCCTCAACTTCGTATTCATCACACACTCCGTCACCGTCCGTATCGGTCAAGCAGTTGCCGTCGCAATCGTATCCTGCATCTGCAAAGACACAAGGTTCCAAGTCCGTCACGATAGCTGGGTCAACATAGTTACACGCATTCGGGTTGATGCAACCTGAGATTTCGTTTTCGTCGCAAACGTAGTCTCCATCTGCATCATTGAAGCAATTGCCATCGCAATCATAAATGTCGCCTGCGTAGGTGCAGCTTCCATCCTCATCCGTAGCATCTGCATTGTAGTTGCATGCTGCTTCGTCCTGACAACCCGCGATTTCAAACTCATCACAAACACCATCAGCATCGGCATCATTCAAGCATACGCCATCGCAGTCATAGCCTGCGTCAGCATAGGTACATGATCCGTCTTCATCGGTGGCAGCAGCATCGTAGTTACATGCTGTTTCGTCTGTACAACCTCCCACTTCAAACTCATCACATACGCCATCGCCGTCTGCATCGTTCAAGCAGTTTCCGTCACAATCGTAGCCAGCATCGGCATACGTACAACCACCATCATCGGTATTCGCTGATGCATCGTAATTGCACGCCGCCTCATCCATACAACCGTAGATTGGATCGATGCATGTATCATCTGGATCGAAATCAGCTGTTGGGTCGTAGTTAGGCGACTCTGGGTTGGTACAACCGCAGTTGGCATCCAAGAACGTGATATCCACTCGGTCATCATTCTCGCTGTCTCCATTCGGGAAGACCTGAGCTCGGAACGAACCTGAAATCTGGCCATCCGTAGTCAACTGAGCAACCAAAATGCGTCCATCAGCACCCACCACAGCGTTTCCTGCGTCAGGCACAACGTACCAACCGCCACCGAGGATGTCATCGACAATGACCGGACCTCCTGCTTCGAAAGACGAAGACCATGGTCCTGGGATGATTCCAGCGTTCATGTCGGCCAAGTCCATTGCTGGACCATCCAAACCGATGGTGACGTAAGAATCGAAAGCCAATTCAGGAGCTGCTGCCAACATGGCTGCGCTCAATCCTTCAGGCGTCACGCCTCCACCTGGGTGCTGGTAGAATGACGTGCTGCTCGCCAAGGTCAATGCAAATTCTTGATCTCCCACGACAGCAGTCAACACATCACCAGCAGCAGGCGTGGTCAAGTAGACACGATACGTGCTCATACCTGCCAAATCGCCTTCCGTATGCTCTGCAACCGTTTCAACAATGACTCCGTAGCCTTCGATTGAAGCGGTATTGCCCAAGCAAGAGCAGAAGTCACATTCGCCTTCGTCGGTCGCAGTTGGCAAGTAGTTACATGCTGTGGCATCCATACATCCGACCACTTCATCTGCGTCGCAAACTCCATCATCATCGGCGTCATTATCCACAACCGTTCCTGTACCGTCGGTTTCACCAGAGCACGTGTCACAATCCGCAACGGTGTAGACACAGTCACCGGAGTCGTCCGTTGCTGCTGCATTGTAGTTACATGCCGTTGCATCCTCACATCCAACAACTTCGAATGCATCACAAACCCCGTCTCCATCGGCATCTTCCAAGCACACACCATCACAGTCATATCCTGCTACGATGAAGTAGCATGAGCCGTCATCGGTGTTGGCATCCGCGTCATAGTTACAAGCTGTCTCATCTGTACAACCGTAGTAGATGCAACCTCCGTCATCATACGCTGCAGAAATGTCATAGTTATCGGCAGACTCATCCGTACAACCGCACGCATTGCCAACCCCACCCTCTGACTCGTTTTCTGCACCGTACGTTCCAGGTCCGTCGAAGATGAACGACTTGAAGATCTCGTCTTCGCCGTTTCCTTCTGGGAAGATCTGGGCATTCAGCACACCCGAAACTTCACCTGCGGTCGTCATTTGCATGAACAGGACGCGCTGGTTCTCAGCATCAGGCAAACCGTTGGCAGAACCATTGGTCACGTACCAAGCACCGCCGTACAAGCTGTTGATTAAGATGTCTTGACCAGAAAGCTCTGAACTGTGGCTAAACGCTCCGATCCAAGGTTGGCCGTCGCTTTCTACCGTTCCAATTCCAACTTCTGATCCTTGTGGGGTGCTGTCGATACCAATAGTCACCCAGCTGTCGAATTCCAATGTTGGGAATACGCCAAAGAATGCTGGAATGATTTGATCCGCAGTTGTCGCACCGAATTCATCGTTATAGAATCCAGTCGTCGTGTTGATTTCGAGCGGTTCAACGCTTGTTCCGTACATCGCACTCAAGAAATCCGTTGGGTTTTCCATGTCGATATAGAATCGGTAAGTCGTTGTGCCTTCAACTCCATCAACAGCGTATTCTTCAACGGTCATGGAGTAAGTCGTCACTGGATCACCGCATGAGCAGAAATCACAGCTGCCGTCTTCCTCGGTGTTGGCCGCATCATAGTTACACGCCGAAGCATCCGTACAACCTGAGACTTCGAATTCATCACATACTCCGTCGCCATCGGCATCTGCCAAGCAGTTGCCGTCACAATCGTAGCCAGATGCTGCGTAGAAGCAAGAACCGTCATTTTCAGTGGCTGAGGCACTGAAGTTACAAGCGATTGCATCCGTACATCCGAGGATTTCATCCTGGTTACATACGCCGTCTCCGTCTGAATCCAAGAAGCAGTTTCCGTCACAGTCATAAGACGAAGAGATCACATATTCGCAAGATCCATCATCATCCGTCGCATCAGCGTCATAGTTACATGCCGTTGCATCCGTACAACCTGCAGCTTCTTCCTCGTCACATACGCCGTCTCCGTCTGCATCATTGTAGCAAACCCCGTCACAATCAACGTAGTCTGACGCAGTGTAAGTACAAGAACCATCGTCCGTATTGGCATCTGCATTGTAGTTGCATGCCGTAGCATCTGTACAACCGTTGCACAATTGCTGCACGAATGAGATGTCAACGCGCTCGTCATTGATGTTGTCACCTTCAGGGAATACCTGTACACGGAACTGACCGTGAATGATACCGTCCGTAGTCAACTGCGCGAAGAATACGCGGTTGTTCTCGTCAACGGCAATGTTGGCACCATCCGGCGTAACATACCAACCACTACCTGCAAGGTCGTTAATGACAATGTTGTCGCCGGTCGCGAATTCACTGGTCCAAGAACCTGGCAAAGCCATTGGATTCAAATCCGGGCTCACAGCAGGGCCTTCCAGGTTGAGCGTAACGTATGAATCATACACTACGTCAGGGAAGAATTCAACAATCGTTTCCGAAAGTGACTCAGCTGACCAACTTCCCGCAGGATGCTGGTAGAATGATGTCGTTGAATTCAATTCCAATGCCCACTCTGAGTTACCCGTGAATGAAGTCACCTCATCGGTAGCGTTTGGCGTTTGCAAGTACAAACGGTACGTCGTCAAACCAGCCAAGTCGCCTGTTGTGTGAACCATGTGAGGCTCAACAAAGACTTCATAGCCTGGGAAGTTTGCTGTGGTGGTTTCGCAGCCGCAGAACGAGCAAGAACCGTCTTCTTCGGTAGCTGCTGGATCGTAGTTGCATGCCAAGTCATTGGTGCAACCGTTCACCTCCAAGCTATCGCACGTGCCGTCACCATCTGTGTCGACTCCGTTTCCGCCGCAGACGCCGCAGATATCCAGTGACTGACATGAGCCGTTTGCTGGATCGTCGTAGTTACAAGCTGACAGATCAGAACATGCATCCAACTCATCGCAAATTCCGTCGCCGTCTGAATCGCTCAAGCAATTGCCGTCACAATCGTAGAAATTCGGCGGGTAGACACACTCTGAATTGTCGCTGTATATGGCGTCGCCATCGAAGTTACAAGCGGAGCCATCCAAACATCCTGTGCAGCTTTCGTACTCACAAGAACCGTCATTGACCGTGGCCGCTGGGTCGTAGTTACAAGCCGCTGGGGAGGTACAACCCGGTACAGGGTATGCACATGAACCGTCGTCATCGGTCGCAGCAGGGTCGTAGTTGTCTGCTCCAGCATCCGTACAACCGGCAACTTCGAACTCGTCGCAAATGCCGTCGACATCGGCGTCGTTCAAGCAGTTGCCGTCACAATCGTAGCCAGCATCCGCAAATTCGCAAGTCGAGAAATCCGAAATGGTCGCAGATGGATCGAAGTTACATGCCGTAGCGTTCATGCAACCGGCACAGGAAGTGTATTCACAGCTTCCATCCGAAGACGTTGCACTCGCATCGTAGTTACAAGCAGATGGGAAAATACATCCTGGGAAATCACAAGAACCGTCATCCACGGTAGCCGTTGGATCGTAGTTCGCTGCATCTGAATCCGTGCAACCGAGGCATGAGCTGTATTCACATGATCCGTCGTTCGTTGTCGCTTCGGGGTCGTAGTTACACGCATTGACGTTGGTACAACCTGCTGAGGCACAACTCACGTAATCACATGAACCATCATTGTAAATCACATCCGGATCATAGTTGCAAGCATCAGGATCACCGCAACCAATGCACGAAGTGTATTCGCATGAACCATCGTTCGACGTTGCCAGTGGATCGTAGTTACAAGCCCAGATATCATTGCATCCAGGAACTGGCATAGAGCCTGGCGTTGGAGAACCCGCCATTTCGCCTGTTTCACAAGCACACATGGAGTAAATCAGGTAATCCGCATCCGGGTCGTAATTGCACAAATAAGGACTTGGAATGGTACAACCACCGACCAAGCACGTGCCGTTATCATCCGTTGCATACTGGTTATAGTTTGGCGCATCCTCATCGGTACATCCTTCAATCTCAAATTCGTCGCACACACCATCACCATCAGCATCATTGTTGCAATCACCAGCACAATCAACGAATGGACTTGCAGCATATGTACACGTCGCTGGTGCGGGGATGAGTGCATCCTCATCGTAGTTACACGCTGAAGGGTTCATACATCCGACGCAGCTCTCCAGGTCACAAGACCCGTCGTTTACTGTCGCCATCGGATCGTAATTACACGCAGCAGCAATTGTACAACCATAGCAGCTGTAGTCACATGAATCGTTGTCTGCATCAGTCACACCTGTTGTGTAGTTACAAGCATCTGCATCTGCACAACCGCTCACCTCGAATTCATCGCATACTCCATCGCCGTCGGCATCGTTCAAGCAGTTTCCATCACAATCGTAACCTTCATCTGCGAAATCGCACAATACATTCACATTGTAAATCACGCTTGGGTCGTAGTTACACGCTTCGCTGTTACCACAGCCTACACAAGAATCCCACTCACATGAACCGTCTTGCGTGTTGGCCGTAGGATCAAAGTTGCACGCAGAGGAAGTGACACAACCTAAGAACTCACAGAAAGCAGGGTCTGTTGCAGTACTATCGTAGTTATCGGCCTCAGGGTCCATACAACCTGCAATCTCCAATTCGTTGCACACCCCGTCGCCGTCGAAATCGTTCAAGCACTGACCGTCACAATCCAAGAATTCTTCTGCATAGGTGCACGAACCGTCATTGTCTGTAGCGGATGAATCGTAGTTACAAGCTGCTTCATCATTGCAACCGCCCACCTCGAATTCATCACAAATACCGTCGCCATCTGCATCGTTGACGCAGTTGCCATCGCAATCGTAACCAGCATCGGCATAAGTGCAAGAATCGTCAGAGTCCGTTGCATCTCCGTCAAAGTTGCACGCCGATTCGTCTTGACAACCCGCAATTTCGAACGCGTCACAAACTCCGTCGCCGTCCGTATCGGCTGCACAGTTGCCATCGCAGTCGTATCCCGCATCTGGGTACTCGCATGAGCCGTTGTCGAGTGTATTGTCCGGTTCGTAGTTACAAGCATCCTCATCCGTACAACCTACGCACGATGTGAAATCGCATGAAGCAAAGTCCAGTACATCCCAGCTTGGGTCGTAGTTACAAGCCGTCGAAATCAGGCAACCTGCATATTCGCATGAACCATCATCATAGGTTGACGATTCATCGTAGTTCGATGCATTTGGATCTGTACATCCTGGGAATTCAAATTCGTCGCAGATGCCATCTCCGTCTTCATCATTGAGGCAATTGCCGTCGCAGTCATAAGCGAAATCAGGGTAGTTGCCGTCGCAATCACATGCTCCTTCTGGAATGCCTGTGCCGCCGCAAACGCCGCACTCATCAAATTCAGCGCAAGAACCGTCTTCGTCCGTAGCGTTCGGATCGTAGTTACATGCTGTTGAATCCGTACATCCAGCAACCTCGAATTCGTCACAAATACCGTCACTGTCTGAATCGTTCAAACAGTTGCCCGCACAATCGTACCCTTCGGCTGCGTATTCACAAGAGCCGTCATCGTCGGTGGCGTCATCATCGTAGTTACAAGCTCCCGCATCCGAGCAACCTGCCACTTCGAATTCGTCACAAATGCCATCGCCGTCTGCATCGTTCAGGCAGTTGCCGTCGCAATCGTAACCTGCATCGGCATACGTGCAAGAACCGTCGTCGTCGGTGGCATCATCACTGAAGTTACATGCACTTGAGTCCGTGCAGCCATCTACCTCAAACTCGTCGCACACACCGTCTCCATCGGAATCGTTCAAGCAGTTTCCGTCACAATCGTAACCGTCCTCTGCATACGTACATGAGTCATCGCTGTCCGTCGCATCGGCGTTGTAGTTACAAGCGGCTTCATCTTGACATCCAGCCACTTCGAACGGATCACAAATGCCGTCACCGTCGGTGTCAGCCAGGCAGTTGCCGTCGCAATCGTAGCCGTCTTCTGCATAGGTACAAGAACCGTCATTATCTGTTGCGTCAGCGTCGTAGTTACACGCGGATTCATCATCACAACCTGCAACCTCAAATTCGTCGCATACGCCATCGCTGTCTGCATCGTTTAAGCAGTTGCCATCACAATCATAACCGGTTGCAGCGTACGTGCAAGATCCGTCTTCATCTGTGGCGTCGGCATTGTAGTTACAAGCCGCGTCATCCGTACATCCAAAGATGGTGATTGGACACAATGGGTAAGGGCAATCCGAGTCGTACGTTGTAGTGCTTCCGTCCGTACAGTTAATTCCACCGTACGTCCACGCACCGTCAACTTTATAAGCCCAAGAATCGAGGTATTCCCAATCTTGGCCCGTGCCGTCAACGTTGATGTCTCCAAACGTTTCAATGACGTCATTCCATTCGAACAATTCAATCGCATCGTCACCGTTTTGGCTGATGCTTCCTGTTCCTTCTTCGAAAACATGTTCGAATTCAGCGTAGCACTCAGCAAAATAGGCTGACATGGCTGCAACCGAACGTACCGCCAGGATATCGTCTCCCGCAGAAACTGAAACAGCTGGGAAAGTGTATTCAATACCGTCAGTTCCACCGCCGTTGTTCGCTACACCCAAGCTGAAAATGCTCAAATCCTCGATGTCTTGCAAAGCCACAACATGAATGGCCTTACCGTCAACTCCTCCTGATGGTACAGTAAAGTCAATGATGCCTTGCAAGGCAAGTGCGTATGTCAAACCAACACAGGAGCCGTCGTCGTCCGTCGCCTCCCCATTGTAGTTTGCTGCTTCTGGGTCAGTACAACCGGCAACTTCAAACTCGTCACAGACACCGTCACTGTCAGCATCGTTCAAGCAGTTTCCGTCACAATCGTAACCTGTAGCCGGGAAGTTTCCTTCGCAATCACAAGCGCCTTCAGCAATGCCGTCACCTCCACACACGCCGCACTCGTCCAATTGCAAGCACGAACCGTCGTCTTCTGTCGCGTCGGCACTGAAGTTACAAGCCGTTTCGTCTGTACAACCGTTCACTTCGAATTCATCACATACGCCGTCACCGTCCGCATCGTTCAAGCATACGCCATCACAATCGTAACCCGTGTCGGGGTAGTTTCCTTCGCAATCGCAAGCGCCGTCAGCAATGCCGTCACCGCCGCAAACGCCGCACTCATCCTCCACCAAGCAAGAACCGTCGTCTTGGTTGGCATCAGCATCGTAGTTACAAGCTGTCTCATCCGTACAACCGGGTACGATGTATTCACAGCTTCCATCGTCATAATCCGCTGCGGGATCGTAGTTGGTCGCTGCTTCGTCTGTACAACCGCAAGCGTTGTCAATGACTCCGCCGCCGCCTTCACCTTCCGCATTGAATGTGCCTACTCCATCATAAGAGAACGTCTTGCGAATGTCATTCGCACCGTCACCGTTTCCGAAGATTTGGACATTCAACGTACCTGAAAGGCCACCTGCCGTAGTCATTTGCATAACCAGTACGCGACTGTCGGCATCTGGTAATCCATTAGGTGTGCCGTTCAAGACATACCAAGCACCGCCTGTTTGGGTATCCAACAAAATGTCCTGACCGTCAATCGCCGATCCGGATTGGAATGCTGCCACAAAAGGTTGATTGGAATCTTCCACCACGCTGATGGCCACTTCTGCGCCCACGTTTTGGCTTTCCAATCCAATGGTAATCCAGCTATCTCCCGCAATCGTTGGGAAAACAGCAATAAATGCCGGGTTGATACCTGTAGCCACTGTTGATCCGAATGGATCATTATAGAAGCCGAGTTCTGTAGCAATCGTCAATGGGCTCGTATCATTTCCGTATACCGAGCTCAAGAAGTCATCCGGATTTTCAACATCTACGTAAAAACGGTAGGTCGTTTGGCCTGGGATGATGGTAGCCGAGTACTCCTCTACCGTAAGTGTGTACCCGCTAGACTCACCGCCTCCAGTGGATTCACCGTTGCACGAGCAGTAGTCGCAAGTGCCGTCATCGTCCGTGGCATCGGCATTGTAGTTGCAGGCTCCAGTGTCGGTACAACCGAGCACTTCCTGGTCATCGCAAATGCCGTTTTCGTTTACATCTGATGTGCACGATCCGCCACACACGCCCAAGGCGTCGAGAACGTTTCCGTCGCAATCACAAGCGCCTTCAGCAATGCCTTCACCTCCGCAAACACCACACTCATCTAATTCCTGACATGAACCGTCATCCTCGGTGGCGTCTTCATTGTAGTTACATGCCGTCGTATCGGTACAGCCATTGACTTCGAATTCATCGCAAGTACCGTCTCCATCGGTGTCATTCAAACAAACACCATCGCAATCGTATCCATCAGCTGGACCGTTTCCTTCGCAATCACACGCGCCTTCAGCAATGCCGTCACCGCCGCAAACGCCGCACTCGTCTTCCACCAAACAAGATCCGTCATCATCCGTGGCCTCAGCATCGTAGTTACATGCTAACGCATCCGTACAACCGAAAACGGTAATGGGACACAATGGATATGGGCACGAAGAATCGTACGTAGTGGTGCTACCGTCCGTACAATTAACCCCACCATATGTCCAAGCTCCGTCTACTTTATAAGCCCACGAGTCCATGTACTCCCACTCTTGTCCCGTGCCGTCAACGTTGATGTCACCAAATGTTTCGATGACCACACCTGACTCGAACAACTCAATTGCATCGTCGCCGTTTTGGCTGATGCCGCTGGTACCTTCTGAGTAAACCGCCTCGAACTCCGCAAAACACTCCGCGAAGTAGTTGGCCATGGCTACGTCAGAGTAAGCCACCAAAATATCGTCACCGGCTGACGCAGAACCAGCTGGGAATGTGTATTCCTGTCCGTCTGTTCCGCCGCCATTATTGGCTACACCAATTCCAAACACGCTCAAATCTGCGATGTCTTGCAAAGCAACAACGTGAATGGCCTTACCATTGGAACCACCTTCTGGAACTGTAAAATCAATGATGCCTTGCAACGCTAGGGCATTGGTCAAGGAAACACATGATCCATCATCATCCGTCGCTTCAGGATTGAAGTTTGGCGCATTGCTGTCTGTGCAGCCCGCAATTTCAAACTCGTCACACACGCCGTCACCATCGGTATCGTTGACACACGTACCGTCACAATTGTAGCCCGCATCCGGTACGTTGCCTTCGCAATCGCAAGCTCCATCTGCAATCCCGTCACCGCCGCATACGCCGCACTCATCCAATTCCAAGCAAGAACCGTCTTCTTGCGTCGCGTCAGGGTTATAGTTACAAGCCGCATCGTCCGTGCAACCAGGAACTTCAGAATCGTCACAAACGCCGTTGCCATCCGTATCAGATGTGCACGAACCGCCGCAAACTCCCAAAGCATCCAATACGTTGCCATCGCAATCGCATTCGCCTTCAGCAATTCCGTCTCCGCCGCACACACCGCACTCGTCCGTGTATTGACATGATCCGTCATCGTTTGTAGCATCTGCATTGTAATTGCATGCCGTGGCATCCGTACAACCGTCTACCGCATATTCACAGCTGCCGTCATCATTCGTTGCCGCTGGATCGTAGTTGGAAGCCGATTCATCTGTACAACCGCAAACCACGTCTGAACCGCCGCCGCCTTCACCTTCACCTTCCGCATTGAATGTGCCTACTCCGTCATAAGAGAACGTCTTACGAATATCATTCGCACCGTCTCCGTTTCCGAAGATTTGTACGTTTAATGTACCCGCAAGTGCACCTGCTGTGGTCATTTGCATAACGAGCACGCGTCCGTCTGCATCTGGCAAACCGTTTGGCGTGCCGTTCAATACGTACCAAGCACCACCCGTTTGGGTATTCAAAAGAATGTCTTGGCCATCAATTGCTGAACCTGATTGGAACGCTGCAACGTAGGGCTGGTTTGCATCTTCTACCGTGCTGATGGCTACTTCGGCTCCAACGTTTTGGCTATCCAATCCAATGGTTATCCAGCTGTCACCTGCAATGGTCGGGAAAACGGCAATGAATGCGAGGTTAATTCCCGTTGCGACCGTTGATCCGAATGGATCATTGTAAAAGCCTAATTCTGTCGTGATTTCGAGCGGTGTGGTGTCGTTTCCATACACCGAACTCAAAAAATCATCTGCATTCACCAAATCTGCGTAAAAGCGGTAGGTTACTTGACCAGGAATGATCGTTGTCGAGTATTCTTCAACCGTCAAGGTGTAGCCGCTTGACTCACCTCCTCCAGTGCTTTCTCCCGCACAAGAGCAGTAATCACAGGAGCCGTCGTCTTCAGTGGCATCTGCATTGAAGTTGCAAGCTGCGCTGTCTGTACATCCAGCCAACTCATCACTATCGCAAACCCCATTGTCGTTTTCGTCAGCAGTACATGTGCCTCCGCAAACGCCCAGTGCATCCAGTACGTTTCCGTCACAATCGCACTCTCCTTCCGCAATTCCATTGCCTCCGCACACGCCGCATTCGTCCAACACGTTTCCATCACAATCACAATCGCCATCGGCGATACCGTCACCGCCGCAAACGCCGCATTCATCCAGAAACGCGCACGAGCCGTCATCATCTGTGGCAGTCGCATCATAGTTACATGCCGTTTCATCCGTACATCCTCCAACCTCAAACTCATCGCATGTGCCATCCGCATCCGCATCATTCAAACAATTGCCATCACAATCGTAACCGGTGTCTGGGAGTGTGCCTTCACAATCACATGTGCCTTCAGCGATACCATCACCACCGCATACACCGCACTCATCCGTGTATTGGCAGGAGCCATCATCGTCTGTGGCCGCAGCATCGAAATTACATGCCGTATCGTCCGTACAACCCATCACTGGATCCGGACCGCCGCCGCCCTCTCCTTCTTGGAAGAACGTACCTGTGCCGTCAAATGAAATGGTTTTTCGGATGTCCGTTGACCCATCGCCGTTCTCAAAAATCTGGAAATTCAGAGTTCCTGAGAAAGTTCCAGCTGTGGTGAATTGCATCACCAGAACTTGCATGTTGTCATCTGGCAAACCGTTCGGTGTTCCGTTCAGAACGTACCACGCTCCGCCAGTCACCGTGTTGATCAGGATGTCATCCCCATCAATCTCGGAACCCGCTTGGAATGCAGCTACGTACGGCTGCGCAGCATCTTCAACCGTGCTGATGGCAACCTCATCTCCAGTGTTCTGGCTATCAATGCCCACCGTGATCCAGCTATCCGCAGCAATGGTCGGAAAGAAGGTGATGAACGCCGGGTTGATGCCCGATGCAACAGTCGATCCGAACGAATCATTATAAAATCCCAATTCAGTTGTAAAACTCAACGGGTCGGTCGTGTTTCCATAGACGGAGCTCATAAAGTCTCCAGAATTGATCATGTCAACGTAAATCCGATAGGTCGTTTGACCCGCGACAATCTCCGTTGCATGCTCTGAAACGGTCAGTGAATACTGACTAAAAGTGAGTCCGGAAAAGAAAATTCCGGCGCAAAGCAGTAAAATACGGCTCATTTTCGTGATGGTTTATGGCATCGTAAATATAGCGAAAATCTCTATACTTCTCGACATTATCTCGAATTATCTCGATTAAATTGAATTTTTTCACGCCTAAGAATCGGAATCACTAGGATAAATTCCCATATCGCATTTGCGCATGCGCATGAGGTTCACTTTGATTTATTGGCACAAAAAAAGGGGCCTACGCCCCTATATATCAGTCTTATAAAAATCAATAATCGTCCAAGTCGTCCAGCCAATCCGAATTCTTCGGTTTCGACTTTTTCAAACGCGCCGGTTTCGGACCATCCGCATAAATATCACGCTCACTTTTTCCTTTGTGCTTTTTAGGAGCTGTCTTCTTTCGTGAAAGTTTTGAATCTTCAGATGCCCCCCTATCGTGTCTGCTGAATTCTCCCGAGTCTTGGTTTCGAACTTGACCGGAATTGAATGATGAAGGTCGATCAGAAGAGGGCCTGCGACCAGCTGCATCACGGCTTTGGCGATCTCCACCATCGCGCGGACGTTCTTCCGCTTCCTTCACCACCATGCGAAATCCCATGAGATCATGGCCGTTGAGTGCTTCGAGTGCGGCTTGTCCATCTGAATTCTCTTTCATCTGTACAAAGCCAAAGCATTTGGATTGACCTGTATCGCGATCTGTAATCACGCGAGCATAAGCAACTTCTCCATACTGAGAGAACAATTCAACCAGGTGATCGTCTTGGACGTCCCGGTTCAACTTGGCGACGAATAATTTCATCTAAAATTTCAAAGGATAACAATGTGGTTGTCTCCAACCCGATGAGTGCAGTGCAATAATTTGCTGCTAAAATACAATTTTTCCGAAATCAACACGCTACAGATACTGAGTTTCAATAGTCTCCCCCTAAGATTTGACCAATCTGACCCAAAGGAGACCTTTCCCCCTTTTTCGAAGTTCCCGTTTGCGGGGCACTTGCAAGCACGCGGTTGGCGAGGCGACTGAAAGGTAAAGACTGCAACCACACCGTTCCCGTGCCTTTAAGCGTTGCCAGAAATAAACCCTCTCCTCCAAAAATCATACTCTTCAATCCTCCTGCTGCCTCGACGCTATACTCGATGGACCCTGTGTATCCTACAATGCAGCCTGTATCAATGCGGAGGGCTTCCGCATTCAGCTGCTTTTCGACAATGGTGCCACCTGCATGTAAAAATGCCAATCCATCCCCTCTAAGTCGTTGAAGGATAAAACCCTCTCCTCCGAAAAATCCAGCGCCCAATCGTTTGTTCAACGCAACGGAAACTTCTGTCCCCCGAGCGGCGCAGAGGAAAGCATCCTTTTGACAGATAACTTCGCCTCCGAGTTTATCCAATTCAAGTGGCATGATTTTTCCCGGATAAGGTGAGGCAAATGCAACGCAACGCTTTTGCTGGCCCGTGTTGGTGAAATGGGTCATGAAAAGCGACTCCCCTGTTAGCAATCGCTTGCCTGCGCTCATGATCGAACCAAAAAATCCTGGGTTCATCTCAGATCCGTCCCCCATTCGCGCCTCGAACGTGATGTCAGACTCCATCCAATTCATCGCCCCTGCCTCTGCAACGACTGTTTCACCTGGATCCAACTCCACTTCAACAGTTTGCATGTCATCTCCGTAAATCTGAAAATCAAGATCGTCGCTGCGATTGGCCATGGTTAAGGTATTTTTGGACCAATTTAACCGACGTTCTTATGATTCACCAACAATTTCCAGGATCAATCGTTACCCTTGCAACCTGCATCCTATTGGCCCTCATCATGGGATGCGCAACGTCTACAGATCGCATGCCCATCACTTTGGATTACCCCAACTCACGAACTGAGGATGTAAAAGATACCCTTTGGGGAATTGAAGTATCTGACCCCTACCGTTGGATGGAAGATGACCGTTCTGAGGAAACCATGGCTTGGGTCGACACGCAAATCAATTTCACGCGTGCTTACCTCGACCGCATCGATTGGCGCTCGCCGCTTCGGGATCGATTTGAAGCCCTTTACAATTATGAGAAGATCGGCATGCCCCGTAAGATTGGCAATCGGTATTTCCTCTCGAAAAATGACGGGTTGCAAAACCAAAGCGTCTGGTATGTGCGGGAAACCCTGAATGGAGAAGACCAACTTTTTCTCGATCCGAATGCCCTTAGCGAAGACGGCACGGTGACCGCATCCTTGGGGAGCGCTTCAGAAGATGACCGGTATATCGCCGTCTTACAAAATGCAGCGGGATCTGATTGGCAAGAGATTCACGTGTACGACTTAGCTACTGGACAACCCCAAGGCGACATCCTAGAATGGGTCAAATTTTCGGGGACGAGTTGGGTCGGCAATGGTTTTTATTACAGCCGCTACCCAGCGCCCTCAGGAAGCGAATTCAGCTCGGAGAATACGTTTCACAGCGTCTACTACCACGAAATTGGCACGCCTCAATCCAAGGACAGACTGGTGTATCGAAACGACCAAGAGCCGAATCGTTACCACTTTGCCTACGCGACTGAAGACCGCAAATACCTCATCCTGAACACCTCCACCGGCACGGACGGCAACAGCTTGGATTATCTCGATTTGTCGAATACAGCAGCAGGCTGGCAATCGCTTGTTCCCGGGTTCAATACACGTTGTTCTGTGGTGGATCATGTGGATGGGCGATTCTACGTATTGACTGACCAAGATGCTCCAACGTACCGAATGGTGGGCATCAGCGCCACAGATTCAAAAGATTGGGTGGACATCATTCCAGCCTCGGCCGATTTGCTCGAAAGCGTAAACAGCACCGGAGGCCAACTCTTTGCCACGTATTTGCGCAATGCCTGTAACGTGGTCGTTCGCCATGATATCGACGGTTCAAATCCGCGCCCGGTTCAACTGCCCAATGACGCGGGCAGCGTGGGGGGATTCGGGGGCAAAGTGGACGCGACCGAAACGTTTTACGCGTTCACATCCTTCACATACCCTACGACCATCTACCGCTACGACATGGAGTCTGGTGAAAGCGAAGTTTTCGCCGCTCCCAATGTTGACTTCGATCCGGATAATTTTGAGTCCAAGCAGGTTTGGTATCCATCCAAAGACGGCACAAAAGTCCCCATGTTCATCGTCCACAAAAAGGGCTTGGAATTGGATGGCCAACGTCCCACCTACCTATACGCATACGGTGGATTCAACGTAAGCTTGACGCCGAGTTTCAGCTCTTCTCTCCTACTGCTCCTTGAAAACGAGGGGGTCTATGCGATGCCTAACCTTCGGGGCGGCGGCGAATTTGGTGAAGATTGGCACGAAGCGGGCATGCTGCTGAAAAAGCAAAACGTATTTGACGATTTCATTGCGGCGGGTGAGTACTTGATCGAAGCGGGATACACCAGCTCGGATCGATTGGCTATTGCGGGCGGTTCCAACGGAGGATTGCTCGTCGGTGCCACTATGACGCAGCGTCCGGATTTGGCCGCGGTGGCCTTCCCTGCTGTCGGAGTCATGGATATGATCCGCTACCATAAATTCACGATCGGATGGGGTTGGATCCCGGAATATGGCTGCGCTGACAGTTCGAAGGCAGATTTTGAGAACCTTGCCGGTTACAGCCCCTACCACAACCTCAAGCCGCAAACCCGATATCCTTCTACCCTGGTCACGACAGCAGATCATGATGATCGGGTGGTGCCCGCACACAGCTTCAAATTCGGCGCTCGGTTGCAGGCGTGCCAAGCTTCGGAACGCCCAGCTCTGATCAGAATTGAGAAAAATGCAGGCCACGGTGCTGGGAAGCCAACGGCTAAAATTTTGGATGAGCAGGCAGATAAGTGGGCCTTCATGTTCCATGAAATGAACGTGCCACTTGCCGATCGTGATTGATTCGGCGAACATCGGATTTGAGGATGATGATCTGCTAATTGCTTGGAAGCCTCACGGAATCCTGACTTCAGGGAATTCCAGCTCGACGTTTCGCCAACAGATTCAGCAGCTCACAGCTTCAGCGGCGGAGCCCTGCCATCGATTGGATTTCGGCACGAGCGGTTGGGTAATTTTCGGCAAGCACCCGAAGGCCATCACGGCCATGAACGTTGCATTCGAGCAGCGCAATGTCACCAAGCGCTACCTCGCCCTCGTCCACGGACTTTTTCCGAAAAGCATGGACATTCGATTGCCCATTTCCGAACAATCTGCACACAGCAGGGCCGAATGCATTGCGACTGGACGGATTGCGGGGGCTGGTGAAGTGTCCTTGGTCGAGGTGCACCTCTTCACAGGGCGCACCCACCAAATCCGTCGCCACCTGCACGGCTTGGGACATTCCGTAGTGGGTGATGATCGATATGCGTTTAAAGCGGGTGTCTATCGCGGGAAGGGATTGTTTCTGGCTGCTTGGTTCTTGTCTTTCATTCACCCTGTTTCAGGCGCACCCATCGAAGTGGGTCGAATGCCCGGCAAAAAATTCACCAAAATCCCTTTCGTGCACCGTTCGGGATTCGAAAAGCGTATCCGCCTATCTTCGCATTCCCGGTGACCCCTCACCGAACAAGCCATGATCGCACGATTCATCCGTTCCAGCATCCGCATCCCAGGATTCCTCATGATGAGCCTGGTGTATGTTCTACTATTGATTGGAATCCGCATCCTGTTTGGCATCAATCGGAACCGGAACCACCGCTTGCTGCTGCATTACATCCGCAATGTGTACCGACTGATGGGCATTCGGGTGTTTACCAAAGGAGAATTGCCCGACGAACCATCCATCTTGATGGGCAACCACCGCAGCTACGTGGACGCGGTGATGGTACCGGCCAAGCAGCCCGTGGTATTCGTAGGGCGCTCTGAAAGCAAATCTTGGCCCATCATCGGCTGGGGAGCCACGCTGTTGGAGACCATCTGGGTGAACCGCAAGGACCAGGCAAGCCGGAAGCAAACGCGAGAAAACGTGAAACAAAGGCTACGCGACGGCTTCGGCATCGTGATTTTCCCCGAAGGAACGACGCACATCGGACCGGACCTATTGGAGTATCGTCCCTCCATGTTTTACATAAGTGCCGAAGGAGGATTTCCCATTACCCCCATTGCGATTGAATACAAGGACCCCAACATCGCTTGGGTCGGTCAATCCAAATTTGTCCCCCATGCTTGGAAACAATTCGGTGCACGCTACATCGACGTCAAAGTATCGTACGGGGAAACGGTTCGGGGCACGGACGGGGCCGAGCTTCTTCAAAAAGCGCACGCGTGGACTTCGAAGGAAGTCTTGGCCCTGCGAAAGGAATGGGACGACATATTGGAAGCGGAAAAGGCATGAAGAAATCCCTGAAATCCCTCTATCGTTTCGGCTCAAATCGTTGGCAAACCTTGCATTTGGATTATCCGGTCAACCTGAATCCGCGCACCCGACCTGAAACGGATCAAGGAATTGCGCAGTTGCACGAACTCATTCAAGCAGAATTACCGGCGATCCAAGATCATGTTCAACACATCGTGGATTGCAGCGATGCACTTCAGGCCATTCAAAAGCGGACGGACGAGCCCAATGCTTTGCTCCCCGGTTGGAACAATGAATTCCTGCCCGGACTTGACATGGCGGCGCTATTCGCCATGATTGCCCACTACAAGCCCAAGCGGTACATGGAAGTCGGGTCGGGCAATTCAACCTTGGTCGCTGCTGCAGCGAAAAGTCAATTCAGTCCGGACACGGAGATCATAAGCATCGATCCATTTCCGCGTGCCGACATTGATCAGGTGTCGCAGCAAATCATCCGCATGCCGTTCGAGCAAGTGGGCGTCGAATGGGCTGACAAATTGGAGCCGGGCGACATGGTTTTCATTGATAACAGCCATCGGGTGTTGCCCAATTCGGATGCGACGGTGTTTTTCTTAGAATGGATGCCCCGATTGAAACCCGGCGTCATTGTCCAAATTCACGACATCTACCTGCCTTGGGATTATCCCCAAGACATGTGCGAGCGCGGGTATTCAGAACAATACATTCTGGCGATGGCACTCATGAGCAACCCTCAGCGCTACCGGACGATTTTTCCAGCCTTCTGGGTACATCAGCAATCCGAATTGCAGCAACGCCTCGACCCCATTTGGAACCACCCAAATACCCGAGGGGTGGAGCAACACGGCGGCTCGTTTTGGTTTCGGATTGAAGCGTAAATCCAATCCTTTTTAGCCCCGCATCAGCGGCGAATGATGAGCGGCGAGCTCACCACCTGGCCTTCGATCAAGTGCAAGCGGACGGTGTACAATCCACCTGGAAGCGCGCTCACGTCCAATCGAACCGGAACATGATATACAGGCCAATTAGCGACTTGTTGACCCACTGCATTGACGACTTCTACCCAACGAATAGGCTTCGACTCATACGCTACAGTAATGTTGAATTCCTCAGAAGCCGGATTCGGGTAAAGCCCGTAGCCATTCAGTTCCAGCTCATCCACGCCATTCACCAACAAATCAACCTCAAGCTCGACCACTCCTGAACAACCGGTGGTATCGGTTTCCGAAACGGACACCAATCCCGTCCCAGTGGACTCCCAGAGGACTTCAACCGACAGCAGTCCAATGCCGGTGGTTGCACCTTGGATGGCACCACCTACAGAGGTCCACGTGTAGTCGTTCTGGACATCACCATCGTACGTATACGTTTCCGTAGTCATGTCTGTGGCGGTGGCTGCACCGGAAAGGATTCCCTGTGCAACGTAGAAGCAGGATCCATCGTCCACATTGGCCACGTCGCTGAAATTGCATGCTGAGGGATCCAGGCATCCTGGGACTGGCGGCACCCCGGCACACAGACAATCTTCCCCATAGACATCCAAAACCGTGTCATCGTCGCCATCGTCACAGCTGTCGCCGGGACTGTAGCAAGATCCGTCGTCTACATTGGCCTCGGCATTGAAATTACATGCCATTTCGTCCGTACAACCAGCGATCAATGGAACGCAGAACGCATGGGAAATGGCATCTCCATAATCTGGATCTGCCATTTCGAAAATCACCAATCCAGATTCAGTCGTCAAGGCGTAAAACCCATCGATTTCACAGCCCGGCCATTGGCTTCCGTACATGCCGTCGCCATACGAATCGGTGATGGTTACGGTGTGGCATCCGTAAGGCGCACATCCCGACCAAACCTCTTCACCGTCCTCTTCTTGGTAGGTACCCGCAGTCACTTCGGCCCAGACCTCTCCGGTTGAATCCGCGATCGTCCATCCGACTTCTTCAGGCCAACAATCCGTAATGACGGTAAACACCACATTCTCACAAGGGTATTCACAACTGCCATTGTCCAGCGTTGCAGATGCATCGTAATTCAAAGCTTCCGGATCGGTACAACCCGGAATCAGGATCCCACAGTCCGGAGTCGTCACCGAGATGGTGTCACTCGTAAGGGTGTCTGAGACAAAGTAAAATTCATACGTCGTGTTCGGCATCATGCCAGAAAGGACGATTTGGGAGTTGTTGTTCAAACTCCAATCCATCATTTCCGTCAAATTGCACACCCAACTGGAGGCTGAAGAATCCTTGTAGCAGAGGATGTCCGCTTCGCACAAGAAGCTGGAAAAGGCCACACTGAGGGTAACTTCGGTCAATACGGAATCCGCATTTGCTTCATAAACACACGCAGCCTCTGCGGTAAAGTACTCGATATTGCATTCAATGGGGCCGCATCCTTCTAGGGCCAAATTGACCGAATTGGCCACATTAAGACGTCCACCAGTCGCCACTTCCGTCAACAAGTTGGGTACGAGATCCACTCCGTCAAAAATGTATCCCCTCACCAAGTCTGCCGCTCCTTGCGGATTCGCGATAGACAAATCGGCGAGGTCTGGACATGGCACGCTGTAGACCAATCCGATGGCCCCTGCCACGCACGGACTAGCAAACGATGTTCCGCTCGTGTTGCCATAGCCGCTGCTACCGCTAGGCAGGTACACTTGGTCTCCAGGAGCCCCCAAATCAATGGTGGTGACGCCATATCCACCAAACGTTCGCACGTCGTTATCGTTTGTTGCGGTGACTGACACCATGTAATCCGAACCGCACGCAGTGGGCATATCACCGACAGCATCCACGTCCAACGCGGCATTCGTCGTTGCTCCACAGTTCAAAATGCCCGAAGCACCCAATTCATCGTAGTAGGCACACCAAAGCGGGTAATTCGCTGGATTTGCTTGATCGATGCCCCACGAAGCGTTGGTGGCGACGACAAGAGCTCCTTCTGTTCCGCCAGAAGCATTGAACATATCGCGCATGACCTTGGGGTATTCGTAGGCAGCAATCACATTCGCTTCAGACAGGCCTCCTGCCATGTCGACTTGCATAATGTCCACGTCCCAATTCACACCGACGCCTCCGCTTCCATTGTTTCCAGTGGCTCCAATCATGCCGCTGACAGAGGTCCCGTGACCGCCGCCTGCAATGTTGTCATTGTTGTTACCAACATTCCATCCATTGTAATCATCCACATACCCATTTTCGTCGTCATCAATTCCGTTGTCTGGGATTTCAAATGGATTGGTCCAGTGATTATCGATCAAATCCACGTGATTGTAATTGGCACCTCCACCTTCAAGAACGGCCACAACAATGCGCGATCCGTTTCCCGCAAACCCACCCGTCGTGACATCCCACGCCAAGTCCGAATCGATGTCGTGATCGCCGCTCTCCACATGATGCCATTGTTGACCGAAATTGGGGTCATTCGGCACTGTTTCGCGATGGGTTATCACATGGTTTAGCTGCGCCGCACGCACATGCCGGTGACCGCGCAGCGTCGCTAGCGCATGGGTCCAATCGCTCCCGTGGATATACAAGTGATGCACTTGAGCCGAGGGCGAGGGAACACCCAAAACATCAAACTGAAACGCGTTTTCCAATTCGAGAAGGAGTTTGGAGGCATCAACTTCAGGCTCAAACATCACGAGTACTTCGTGCGGAATGAAGGGGGTTTCATCGTCGGCAATTTGCGCGTGGAGTGCTGGGGCAAATGGAGCACCAATGAGGATGCTCAATAAGAGGCAGGCACTCAGTCGGAGTGAAGTCGTCATAGGAATCAGTTTCTCAGGTAAATCCAAAATTAAGCCCTGAGTACAAAAATCAACGAGTTATCGAAACCTCCTTTCCGCTATTCACGTATCTAATCATCAGATTGAAAGAAATATGTGTTCGATTACAGCAATTTTGAATGGCTCGGCGAATGGAGAAGAGCTGCGGTCGATGGCTTTGGCCATTTCCAAAAGACAACGTCACCGTGGGCCGGATTGGTCCGGGGTTTACCAAGATCTAAATGCGTTGCTCGCTCACGAGCGATTGGCTATTGTGGATGTGACCAGCGGTGCACAACCGCTCATTGACCCGAATACCGGAACGGCACTGGCAGTCAACGGTGAAATCTACAACCACCATGCCCTGCGCAAAGCAACATCAGATTTCCCTTACCAAACGGGAAGCGACTGTGAAGTCATCCTCGCCCTTTACCGCGAAAACGGCGCCGAATTGGTGCACAGATTGGAGGGCATGTTTGCTTTCGTGCTTTACGATGCCGAAGCCGATTCATGGCTGATTGGACGCGATCCGATTGGGATCATTCCACTTTATTACGGCCACACCTCCGACGGACGATTGTTGATTGCATCTGAAATGAAAGGCATTGAGCCATTGTGCGAAGATGTCTCTGAATTCCCTCCCGGACATGTTTGGTCATCTGCAGACTCCGCTCCCAAGCGCTACTACACCGAGGATTGGATGGAATGGGATTCGGCCCCAAAAAAGGCCTTTGACAAGGCAGAATTGAAAGCGGAATTGGAACGCTCCGTCAAAAGCCATTTGATGGGTGATGTTCCATACGGGTTGTTGATCAGCGGCGGATTGGATTCTTCTGTGATTGCAGCTATTGCACAGAATTTCTCTCAGAAACGCGTCGATGATGAAGACAACAGCGATGCGTGGTGGCCCCGTGTGCACAGCTTCAGCATCGGATTGGAAGGCAGCCCGGATGTGGCTGCAGCCCAAAAGGTTGCCGAGCACATTGGCACCATCCATCACCCGCTCGTGTTCACGATTCAAGAAGGATTGGACGCCTTGGAAGACGTCATCAAGCACATCGAAACGTACGACGTGACTACCATTCGCGCTTCCACGCCGATGTACCTCATGGCACGCCAAATCAAAGCCATGGGCATCAAGATGGTGCTTTCTGGCGAAGGAGCGGATGAGCTGTTTGGAGGATATTTGTATTTCCACATGGCGCCGGACGCCAAAGAGTTTCATGAAGAATCGGTTCGGAAGGTGTTGGCCTTGAACAAGTACGATTGTTCACGGGCGAACAAATCCATGATGGCTTGGGGCATCGAAACCCGCGTTCCCTTCCTGCACAAGCCGTTCGTGAATTACGCCATGTCACTCGACCCCCAATCCAAAATGGGTGGCAACGGTCGGATTGAAAAGCACATCATTCGCGAATCATTCGAAGGATTGATTCCCGATGAAATCCTGTGGCGACAAAAGGAACAATTTTCGGACGGTGTAGGCTACGGTTGGATCGATGGACTCAAGGACCACGCGGAACAACACGTGAGCGACGAGGAGATGGAACGGGCCGCCATCCGGTTCCCCATCAATCCACCGGCAACAAAAGAAGGCTATTACTACCGCTCCATTTTCGAAAAACACTACCCTTCATCCGCGGCGGCCAATTCCGTGCCAGGCGGAAAGTCCGTGGCGTGTAGCACCGAAAAAGCACTGGAGTGGAATGAAAGTTTGAAAAATGTGGTCGACCCCTCTGGCCGAGCGGTCACCAACGTTCACAGCGACGGTTATACGTCTTCTAACGAATCCTGACGCACAGCTTTGGCGAGTCGTTTTTGGTAACGGGATTGCACCAAATCCACCAAAATCAGCACCGTCACGGCAAAGTAGAACGTGGTTTTATTCAACGCATGCACCTCGCCTCCAAACAATGTGAGGTGCGCCAAATGACCTCCTTCGGAGAGAAGCATCACACCGACTAAAAGGAGGATGAACAGTCCCAACACCTCGTACGCGCGATTCTTTTTTAGAAACGCAGCGACTCTGTTGGCCAAAAGCAACATCACCACACCACTTGCCAAAATACTGACCACCATGACCGACATCGAATCGGTCAAGGCAACTGCTGTAAGCACGCTATCGAACGAAAAAACTGCATTCATCAGAATGATGGCCGTGATAGCAGCACCGGCCGATTTCGGCATTTCATTCGCCGTTCCAGGACTCAAATCCCCAGCCAGCATGTGCCAAACTTCCTTAACTGCCGTGTAAACGATGAATGCGCCGCCTATCATGGCAATCACGCTGTGGCCGTTGAACTCGCCCGAAATCACGCCTTCCCAATTCACCGTTGCGAAAGGCATTTGGAATAAGGCGATCAATTCAACCAACACCAAGAGCAAAACAACCCGCATCACCACCGCACCAGCGATGCCGATGCGTTGAACGCGTTTGCGGTCAGCTGTGGGCACACGCGACGATTCAATGGCGATATACAACAGGTTATCAATGCCCAGAACTGCTTCCAAGGCAATGAGAATCAATAAGCTAAAAATCCAATCCAAGGTTCCGTACGTTAGTGCTCAATGATAAAATCTTCGCTCGGAAAGCGAAAACGCGGACCGTATACTCCGCCCTCTGCCCGCTTTCCCATTGAAATGGCCATCGTGATTCCTGCTCGGCTAGGCAATCCCAAAAGGCGCTTCACCCGTTTCGAATCCAACCCTTCCATTGGACAGGAATCAAACCCTTCGGCACGAGCGGCCAGCATAAAGGTTTGGCAAGCAAGCGCGGTGGTCTTGTGCGCCCACACATCCATGTGTCCGAGGTGAATCGGTTCCCGTGGCGTTGGCTGTCCCCAACCTCTGACCGTAAACCAAAGCCATTTGAATGGCCTAAAGATGCCAAACGGCCCTTGATTGTAGACCAATTTGGTGATCTTTTCAAAGTACTGAAAAGCCTTTTCTGGGGTCCCTGGTGTGGAACGCAGGTGGGCGATCATCCGGTTGTTGTTCCGTTTCCACAAATCGGGTCGGGCGACGAATACAAACAACTCCTGAGCGGTGGTGGCTGCGGGTTGCCCTAGGCAATATTCTGCGAGTTTGGCTTTTTTCTCTGCCGAGCGCACCCAGTGAATTTCCCACGCTTGCAAATTGGAGGAATTGGGAGCCTTCAAGGCCGCGTCCATCGCCCGCCTTACCACCTCCTCAGGCACGGGTTCATCCGCATATATCCGAACGCTTCTGCGCGATTCAACCACATCATAAAATGCTTGAGCATCCGTAGCGGGAGCCTCAGCAACGACTCGCTCCGAAGCCCGCGCCGCTGAGGAATCAAACACTTTCACTTTTACCATGCCGCGAAATTACGGGGTGAGCCGTTCGATGACAATTGAATTCGCAACATTTGGCGCAGCCTCATCAAAACGATAGGCACGTTGAATGCGATTGGCGGCGGCTTGAAAATCGGCTTCCGTGCGCGCGTGAACCGTTGCCAACACATCTCCCGTTTCGCATTGATGTCCTGGCCGTAACCAACCGGTGCACCCAACCGAGGGATCGACGCTCTGTCCAGCATGGGTTCTACCCGCCCCTAGCGCCACAACAGCCACGCCCAGTGCCCGTGTATCCACGCCTGCGATGCATTTTCCAATGGCTTCAGCCGGGACGGGAACCTCGCGAATAAGAGGCGCAACCGGCAAGTGACTGCGGTTCTGCAACAAGTCAGACGGACCGCCCATCGCATGGATGGACTGTTCAAATTTTTCCGCAGCCGCTCCCGAAGACAACGCTTCGTGCACGCGGCTTTTCGCTTCGTCCACATTGCCACAAATTCCGGACAAGGTCAAGTTTTCAATGGCCAACGCCTCCGTCACCTGGAGCAATCGCCCCCCTTTCAATTCCCCGGTGAGGATCCGAAGCGCCTCCAGCACTTCAAGTGCGTTCCCCGCAGAATCAGCCAAGGGCTCATTCATGTCCGTCAACAGAGCGTTGGTGGGCATGCCAGCCTGTGTGCCCACCGCACAAAGCGACTGAGCCAATTCCCGAGCGACAGTCAAGTCAGTCATGAAGGCGCCATTGCCCACTTTGATGTCCATGACCAGTGAATCGAGGCCCGCTGCCAATTTTTTGGAGAGGATGCTCGCAGTGATGAGACCGTATTGCTCAACGGTCGCTGTCACATCCCGTGTTGCGTACATGCGCCGGTCGGCGGGAGCAAAATCCGCTGTTTGGCCCGCGATGGCAAAGCCTGTGGAACGCACCGTTTGGCGGAAATACTCGAAATCAGGGGCGGTGTTGTAACCAGGAATCGATTCCAATTTATCGATGGTTCCGCCGGTGTGGGCCAATCCGCGACCCGCAATCATCGGAACGAATCCACCGCATGCGGCCAAAATCGGAGCCAACAGAAAAGACACCGTATCCCCAACGCCTCCGGTCGAATGTTTATCCAATACCGGTCCGTTGAGGTTCAAATCATCCCAGTGCAGCACCCGTCCCGAATCCCGCATCGCCAACGTCAAGTCCGTTCGTTCTCGGTAGTCGATGTCCTGGAAAATGGATGCCATGGAAAAAGCCGCGATCTGGGCGTCGGTCACCTCGCCATGGGTGACGCCTGAAACAAATCGTTGGATTTCGGCCGTCGTCAGTGCTTGGCCGTCTCGCTTGCGGCGGATGATTTCCGGAATGAGCAGGTCTTGATTTCCTTCACTCACAGGGACAAGAATAATCCGGCAATGGTCGCCGACATCAAATTGGACAAAGTCGCTGCCAACACCGCTTTCAATCCGAAGCGAGCAATGTCCGGTCGGCGTGAAGGTGCCAATGAACCCAGCCCGCCTAACAAAATCGCAATGGAGGAAAGGTTGGCAAATCCACACAAGGCGAATGAAATGATGGCCCGCGTTTTTTCGCTGAGCACCACCTCAGCCCCTTCGGCCAAGTAAGGCGCAAAATTCAAGTAGGCCACAAATTCATTGACAATCAGCTTCTGCCCGATGAACGAACCGGCGATAATTGCTTCCCCCCAAGGCACGCCGATCAAAAACGCCAACGGTGCAAACACATAGCCCAAAATCAATTCTAGCGTCAATTCGGAATGGCCAAACCAACCTCCAACACCGCTAAATAGGCCATTTACCAGGGCTATCAATCCCACAAAAGCCAGCAACATCGCCCCTACATTCATGGCCAGCTTGAGGCCTGATGCCGCTCCATTGGCCGCGGCGTCGATGACGTTTACAGACTCCGTTTCGCCAGCAGCTTTCATTTCCTCCACCGATAGCGCCTCTTGCGGTTCTTCGGTCTCGGGATAAATCATTTTGGCAAACAACAGGCCGCCTGGTGCTGCCATGAAGGAGGCCGCAATCAGGTACTCCAACGGAACGCCCAAAGAGGCATATCCCGCGAGCACCGAACCGGCGACGGAGGCCAATCCACCGACCATGACTGCAAACAGTTCTGAGGACGTCATGCCCTTGATGAACGGTCGCACGACCAGTGGTGCTTCGGTTTGTCCGACGAAGATGTTCGCCGTGGCCGAGAGGGATTCCGCGCGGGATGTCCCGAGGACTTTGCGTAAGCCTCCTCCGAGGATATTGATGACCCACTGCATCAAACCGATATGGTACAGAACTGCGATGAGGGAAGAAAAGAAGATGATCACTGGCAACACCCGCACCGCAAAAACAAATCCAGACCCGCCAAACAAGTCAAACATTTGGTCCGTGTTGAGCCCCCCAAAAATGAACGTAATGCCATCGTTTCCGTAATCAATGACTTGCTGAACCCCGTTCGAAAGCCCCAACAATGCGGACTTCCCAAATGGTGTGTACAACACAAAAGCACCGAAAAACAATTGGATTGCAAACGCGCCAGCAACCGTGCGAAGGCGTATCGCCTTTCTGTTTTGGGACGCGAGGTATGCGATTCCCATGAGGACAGCCATACCTACAAGACTCATCATCCATGTCATGGTGACGAATCTACAATCTTCCGGATGAACTACCGGATGAATTCAGGGGCTTTTATTCGCAATTGGAGCATTTGGGCATTTCGCCGCTGCCAGCGGGACTCATTAGATCGGGACCACACTGCACCCACCTCCGCTGAAAATGCCTGCCATGAACTGCGCTGATACCAGCCGACAGGCAATGCATCTGAATCAAATCCGCGAGCACTGCATGCCATGAATAACCGCCAATCCGTTGCCACCCGCACCTCTCCCCTGGCTTCCAGCTGCCACGTATCGAACACGTAAGCGGCCCATCCGCTTTCTTCGAAGATTTGTTGGTTGATCAACGCTTGTTTGGCGTATCCCGCCGTACCCCGCACATTCCAATTCTTTTGTTCCGTTTCAAACCAAACCTGAACCTCCGAAGCTTGCGAATCATGGCTTTCTACTCCTGCATCCTGCCTGACTGCATAGGCGAATTGTACGCCTGATTGAAGGCCTCGAAACGCTGGAAATCCATAGCCCGCAATGAACTCGGTGGTCAACCACATGCGGTTTGCTCCATTGTTTTCGCGAATGGACACTGCGTCGGCTCGAAGAAAATCAATCGCAGGCAGTGCACCTTCGTTTGCATTCCAGTCGAGAAAATTTTGCTGACGGTGGTTCAATGAAAAAGCCAAAGAACCAGCGTGTTGGGTTCGCGATTGGCCGACTTTTTTCAATCCCAATTTCCCGCGCACTCGGCAGTACACAGGAATCTCCAATTCGGCACCGAAACCAAAAGTTCCTCGGCTGTACCCACGGCTGGATGCGTATGCTGCACCACCACGTTGGACTGTCATGCGCCCCTTTCTGCCCCTGTCCATCATTTCCAGCCACCACATCCCTTGCCAAAGGGTACGCTCAAAAGCACGCCAATTCTCACGGCCCCGCCAGTCTTGCTCGAATCCCACGCCCCGATCGACAGCCGCATCAACACCGGTCCTCACGGCAGGAGCTAAAAACTTGTCAAACTGAAGAAATCCGCCCAATCGGTTGAGTGAAGGAACGTCGGTATCAGAGAAGGTGGTATGTTCTCCAAAGGCCATCCATTGCAGTCCTACACCTTGCGTGTGATGGTTTCCATGCAATCCCGCACGTCGCGACAACATCGCGGTCGGATTCGATTGAAGCGTGAATTGAGGATTGGTCGCAATGCCAGCACCAATTTCACAGAATACCTGTTGCGCTTCTGTCTGCGCTCGCATAGGCTTCGTGATGGCCAAAATTATCAAGACCATGACGTAAACACCAATCTTTGTTGTTAAGCGAACGAACATGGTTCGCCTTACGCAAAAACAGGCGCTTATGTTTCAACGAATCACTTCGGAAATTTGAAAGTCAAAGGAAGGAATTGCCGAACATGTGGTGAAACGCCAACGTGACTTGAGCCCGTTTGCATCAAAAATCGAATGGGTGCATCCTGTCTGATTTCCGTTTCGAGCATGACCTGGCGGCAACCTCCACAAGGCGAAAAATTCACCAAATCCATGGCACTGTTTGTGACGACTGCAGCCGCTACAATCTGCTCATCGGGGCGTTGGGCTCCTGCCGCAAAAAACGCCACGCGCTCTGCGCACAAACCGCTTGGATAGGCCATGTTCTCTTGATTGCTGCCCTGAATAATCTCACCGCTCGCGAGGCGAACGGCGGAACCAACTTGAAATGAAGAATACGGCGCATAAGCCCCTTTGCACGCATCATGCGCTGCTTGGATCAGGGCTTGATCGTCCTGTGGTAAATCTGCAATCGCCCATTCTTCCAGACGAAATTCTCGTGTAATCAATCGAATCATCACTGCATATGTACGGAAAAAATCGGCTGGAGTTGCGTGCATCTTTACTTGCGTACCTTTCGGGCATGCGGAATAAGCAAGACATCGTATCCAATTGGTTGCCCCGTTATACTGGAATGGAGTTAGACGCTTTTGGCAGCCACATCTTGTTGACGAATTTCAGCAATTACCTGGACAAGTTTGCCGAGTGGAATGATTGCGAGATCGTAGGCCAAACAAAAGCCATGCCTTGCGCTACGGCGGGCGATACCACCATGATCAATTTTGGGATGGGCAGTGCCAATGCGGCAACCGTGATGGATTTGCTTTCCGCCATCAAGCCTCGGGCAATTCTGTTTTTGGGGAAATGTGGCGCCTTGAAGGAGAAAAACAAAATCGGAGATTTGATCCTACCCCTTGCTGGCATTCGCGGTGAAGGTACCTCCAACGATTACTTTCCGCCAGAAGTTCCTGCCTTACCCAGTTTTGCCTTGCAAAGGGCCATCTCCTCCACCGTGCGCGATTACAACCGTGATTACTACACGGGATCGGTGTACACGACAAACCGCCGAGTATGGGAACACGACGACGCCTTCAAAGCGTACCTGCGCAGCACACGGGCGCAGGCCATCGATATGGAAACGGCCACCCTCTTTTCTGTTGGATTCGCCAATCGGCTTTCTGTCGGGGCGTTGCTACTTGTGAGCGATGAGCCGATGACGCCGTCAGGAGTCAAAACCGATGTGAGCGACGCCAAAGTGACTGCAAATTTTGTCGATGAGCACATCCGAATCGGGATCGACTCGTTGAAAGAAATTCAATCAGAAGGGCGCTCGATCAAGCACCTGAAGTGGCGTTAAAAATCGCCGTCATCCACACCCAAAACATACGAGTGCAGCCAGCTTGACGGGACCCTCGACAATTCCTCCGACTCGATATTCCAGTTTTCTGTTTCCTCCCAGTTTTTCGTGCAGAGGTTACCCGACGCAGAATAAATGAACAACGTGTCGATGAAACTGGCCGGTTCATATGCGTTGGCATTTCCACCGAGCATGTCATTGCTTCCAAGCAACAGGGTCTCACCCGAAAGAACCAACAACGTATCCGGAGGCAGCGCGGCATAATCCCACGCCTCGTGGACGACGAGCAGATCTTCCGACGACTGGTTATCCAGGCTCCACTCCAACCGGGTGTTGCCTTCACAAGAAATCAATAAAAGCGCAAGAGACGCTAGAGCCGCAAGGGTCAAAGAGAATCGCATGAATACCAATTTGCATGCGAAGATAATGGAGGAAATTCAGGCTCCTAACGGAATGACATCGTCATCGGCCATAAAATCCTGAGCGTCCATGAACCGGTGCAAATGCGAGTCCACAATACGTCCATCAATCGCAACCCAATTATCAGGTGAAGGTGCGTTGACAGACTCCAAAAACTCAGATTGAAATATAGCGCCTTGATCACAGAGCTCGTGCCAAACCACACTGGCTTTCTGGCTGGTGAGGTCGCCTCGGCCGCAACGTTCCTGCCATATCTCCACCGCCTCGTCCACATCGTCAAACGGAAGTTGGCTCAGCAATTCGACGATAGGACCAGCCACTCGAGCATAAAATCCTGAGCTCGGAATGCGCAGAATCAATGAAGATCCTTCAAATTCTGCGAGCGCATTGGGGTTCCAGAAAAAAGCCATGGATATCGTGATTTGAATAGCTTTTACGGAAAACCAACAATAAACGTTTCACTTTGTGCGCACAATCCCTAATTTGTTCTGGATAAATTGCCTGCCATGAACCTACGTCTCGACTCCATCCAAGCTTACCATGATGCCCACCAGCAAAGCTTGTCGGACCCGAATGGATTTTGGGGTGCGATTGCCGAAGGTTTCGATTGGTTCACGCATCCGACGTCCATATTGGGTGGTGATTTCAGTGCGGGTCGCGTGCGCTGGTTTGATGGCGGAGAAGTGAACATTACCGTGAATGCCTTGGATCGACATCTTCCCGAACGGGGCGATCACGTCGCGATTTTGTGGGAACCGAATGAGCCTGAAGCCACCGAACGTCGGCTGACCTACGCCGAATTGCACGAGGCCGTTTGCACGTTTGGCGCGTCTCTGCGCTCAATGGGAATCGAAAAAGGAGACCGTGTCGTTTTGTACATGCCGATGACGCCGGAATTGGCCGTCGCCGTGCTCGCTTGTGCGCGAATTGGCGCGGTGCACAGTGTGGTATTCGCCGGGTTCAGTGCCCAAGCACTCGCCGATCGCATCCAAGACGCCGGCGCGAAATTGGTCATCACCGCGAACGAAGGCCGTCGCGGAACGAAAACCATCCCGTTAAAATCGGTCGTCGATGAAGCCCTTGATGGTTGCCCTTCCGTCGAGCATGTGATTGTCCAAGCCGTCACGGATGGTGTTTGTCAGATGCAGGCAAAACGGGACCTCTGGCTGGATGAATTCCTGAAGCTCGGCCATGGGAAATCCTGTCCAGCGGAAATCATGCAAGCCGAAGATCCGTTGTTCATTTTGTACACCTCGGGGTCGACGGGCAAACCCAAAGGCGTGGTCCACACACATGGCGGTTACATGGTCTACACGGCGTACACATTTGCCAACGTATTCCAGTATACCCCAGGCGACGTGTATTGGTGCACCGCTGACATCGGCTGGATCACGGGACATTCCTACATCGTTTACGGCCCGCTGCTCAACGGCGCTACTTCGCTCATGTTTGAAGGCGTTCCGACCTACCCGGATGCAGGCCGATTCTGGGCCGTGTGCGAAAAATACAAGGTGAATCAATTTTACACGGCTCCGACAGCGATACGCGCTTTGATGGCGTTCGGGGATGAATGGGTCACCCGCTACGACCTGTCAGCCTTGAAGGTGCTCGGCAGTGTCGGTGAACCCATCAATGAGGAAGCTTGGCATTGGTACCACGATGTGGTGGGAGGCGGTCGTTGTCCCATTGTGGATACCTGGTGGCAAACCGAAACGGGCGGCATCATGCTCAGCGGATTGGGCGGACTCAGCCCTCAAAAGCCGGCGCACGCAGGTTGGCCGCTTCCGGGCATCGATCCGGTATTGCTCGACGCTGAAGGTCGAGAATTGGAGGGTCCCGATGTCGAGGGGCTGCTGTGCATTCGTTCTCCTTGGCCAAGCACAATTCGCACGACTTATGGAGATCACGAACGGTGTTTAAATACCTATTTCAGGCCTTTTCCAGGTTACTATTTTACCGGTGACGGCGCACGACGTGATGAGAACGGCATGATCCGAGTGATTGGGAGGGTGGATGACGTAATCAATGTTTCTGGCCATCGGTTCGGTACCGCCGAAATTGAGTCGGCCATCAACGAAGCGTCCATCGCGGTGGAATCGGCCGTTGTAGGATACGATCATCCGATCAAAGGGCAAGCCATTCATGCATTCATCATCACAGAGCAACCCGTTGAGGTGCACGACCAAGAGGAAGCCCTCGCAGAAATTGTACGGGCGGTCGAGATGGGGATCGGAGCCATCGCCCGGCCCGAGCGTATCCAATTCGTGACCGGGCTGCCCAAAACGCGTTCGGGTAAAATCATGCGGCGCATTCTCCGCAAAATCGCCGCTGGAGAATTTGATCAATTTGGGGATGTCTCTACCCTGCTCGATCCTTCGGTCGTCGAATCCATTGCAACCAAAGCGCGGGCATCGTGGTTCACAAATGACTGACCTGCATTACCTTGCATTGAATCGTTTGCCTACATGAAACTTTGCCAAATCCTTTCAGTTGTGCTCGCATGTTGTGCGAGTACTTGGTTGATTCCAACCGCGCTGAATGCCCAAGTGGATACCGAGTTTTGGTTTGTCGCTCCAGAAGTTTGGGCGAATCATGGAGATAGCCCAACGCTGCTGCGGTTTGCCACATTTGATCAATCTGCAATTGTCACGGTCGAGCAGCCAGCCAATGTCTATTTTCCTACGCAAACGATTTCCATTCCGGCCAACAGCGTTTCCTCATTGAATTTGGCTCCTTGGCTCATTCAAGTGGAGAATAAGCCGCCGAACATGGTCCTCAACAAGGGCTTCAAAATCACCTCCACTTCGCTTGTTCAAGCTTACTATGAGGTGAACCCTTCCAACAACCTGAATCCCGACATTTACGCATTGAAAGGATCGAACGCGCTGGGCACCTCCTTCTATGTTCCCTTTCAGAATTACCTCAACAACGCCTACATCCAATCCCCCGCAGGCTTTGACATTGTCGCCACTGAGGACAGCACGGTGATTGAAATCACTCCCCGCAAGCCCATCGTCGGACACGCGCAAAACGTGACGTTCACCATTACGTTGGATGCAGGCCAAACTTGGGGCGGAAGAGCAACATCGACCGCGGCAGGCCAACATCCATTCGGCACGGTCGTAACCTCCAACAAACCCATCGCCATCACCATCAGCGATGACTCCCTACAAGGAACACCCTACGGCGGGTGCGCGGATTTGTTTGGCGATCAAATTGTCCCCACCGACATCGTCGGAACAGAATACATCGCCGTCAAAGGCAACCTCAACGGGCCTGACAAGGTATTTTTCATTCCCACCGAAGCGGGAACGACCATCTCCGTCAATGGAAACGTCGTTTCCACCCTCACAACCCTCACCTCCATCTACGCGCACACCTTGAACGCCAACTCCGCCTACTACGAGGCGAGTGCACCCGTGTATGCGCTGCACTTAACCGGGTTCGGCTGCGAAGTCGGTGGAGCGCTGCTACCGCCCATCGTGTGTACAGGTTCTCAGGAAGTAGCATTCGTGCGATCGACCAATGAATTCATGGGGTTGAAAATCATCGTTCCCGCCGGTGGCGAAGACGATTTTGTATTCAACGGCAATGCCAACCTCATCCAAGCCAGCCAGTTTTACAACGTAACCGGATCGGGCGGAACTTGGAAATACGCCAACATCACAGCAAGCTCCTTCGTACCGGTTCTCGCATCATCGCGCATTTCGAATACCACCTCGCAATTCCACCTGGGCATCATCAACGGTGGGGCATCCTCTGGAACGCGCTACGGGTATTTCAGCAATTATGCCGCCCAAGCGTATGTCGTGCAGGTGGATGACAACACCTTGTGCGAAGGCGACGAACTCGAGTTGGAATCCAATTTACTCATCGGTGCAACTTACGATTGGACAGGGCCCAATGGATTTTCCGGCCAAGGCAATCCATTGCCTTTTGGAGAAGTCGATTTGGAGGACGCAGGCCAATACGTTGTCTCCGGTTTTGTCGGCTCGTGCCCGATCGAAAACGACACCTTAAACTTGTTGGTTTTTCCATTCCCAGAGGCACCCGAGATTTCCGGCGATTCCGTGGTGTGCGAAGGCGCGCCACTCACCTTGACCACGGACTCTTTGGGCCCGGTGCAGTACCAATGGGCCGGACCCGACGCATTCTACCCCAGCGGGACGTCGATCACGGAAACCGCCACGACCCTTGACCACGACGGACTCTACACGTTGGTCATCAACGACCACGGTTGCCTTTCCCCAGCCACCCAATGGAATGTCGACATCACCCCGCAACAAATCTTGAGCATCGATGCAGTCGAATCGGGTTTTTGCGCCAACGAGAATTTCACACTCACCACGGAGGGCATTCCAGGCGCTACATACACGTGGACGGGACCCGGTGGTCAGGTGTTGAGCAACCAGCTCGGCATGCAAGTCAACAACAGCCAGGCCGATGACTCGGGTTGGTACACCGTGAACGGTGAGGCTGAAGGCTGTCCACTGCAGCCGGACTCGCTTTGGATCGAAGTCACGCCCAATCCGCAGATTTCAGGCATCGACGCGCCACCCGTCTGCTTGGGCAATGAAGCAAATTTCTACATCGACTTCGAGGCTCCAGGAGACGCCACGGTTTGGTGGTTGAATGCGAATGGTGACACCTTGGGCACGGGCAATCCATGGACCATTGATGAAGCGGATTGGCCTGATGCTCAAGAATATGGCGC
>Ga0181574_10000385_pt1 | contig 41027 bp, 58 predicted proteins | sample 101ome_24_FD_145600 | JGI IMG/M metagenome (GOLD analysis project Ga0181574, IMG submission 145600) | Coastal salt marsh microbial communities from the Groves Creek Marsh, Skidaway Island, Georgia - 101410AT metaG (spades assembly) | ecosystem: Environmental > Aquatic > Marine > Intertidal zone... | reverse complement strand
GACGAGTCTATCGTCTTGGCTTTTGACAAAAAGAAGGCTGATGACCGTAAGACGTGGCTTCTGGAGAGTACAGCAAAAAATCCAAAGGACCTCGAAATTCCATATGGTAACGTAAAAAATCTAAACATCACAGACTTTGTACACAAGGACCTCGTAAACTTTTCACTCGCAGACCTCAAGCGTTCCATCGCCCACGTGTGTGATGGACTCAAACCGTCTCAAAGGAAGGTTATGTATTCCTGTTTCCAAAAGAATCTGACCGGTGAGATGAAGGTGGCGCAGCTGGCTGCTTTTGTGGCTGAGAAGAGTGCCTATCATCACGGTGAAGTATCCCTTGCAGAAACGATCGTGAAGTTGGCGAATGACTATACGGGCAGTAACAACATAAATCTTCTGGAACCCTGTGGGCAGTTCGGAACCAGGCTCATGGGCGGCAAGGATGCCAGCCAGACGAGGTACATCTTCACACGACTGACACCCGAGGCCCGAAAGATTTTCGACCCCAAGGATGACGCCATTCTCAACTATTTGGATGATGATGGTCGCTCCATCGAACCCGACTTTTACATGCCTACCCTTCCTATGGTTCTCGTGAATGGTACAGAAGGCATTGGTACCGGCTTCAGTTGCTACGTACCTCCGTTCAACCCGGAGGATATCCGTGAGAACATTCTCAACTTTCTCCACAACAAGAGCCTCAAGCGAATGAAGCCGTGGTTCAGGGGTTTCAAGGGTAAAGTTTTCGAACAAGATGACGATTCATGGATGACCCAGGGTCTTTGGACGTGTGTCGGTAAGACGATCAAGGTGACTGAACTTCCACCGGGTCGGTGGACACAGGATTACAAAGAACACCTGGATAGCCTCGTCGAAAAGAAGATCATCGGTAGCTTTACCAATAACAGTACGACGGAAAATGTGGATTTCCTCATTCAAGAGTATAATGGTAAGGATGTCGTGAAGGATCTTAAACTGGAAAAGGTTATTCGTACATCAAACATGCATCTTTTCCACCCGACGCGGGGTATTCACAAGTACAACACACCCGAAGAAATTTTGAGTGACTTCATCAAACTCCGTTACGAGTATTACAAAAAACGAAAAGAGTATCTCATCAAGGTTCTCGAGGCAAAATCGAAGATGTGTGAATACAAGTCGAAGTTTGTCACTATGGTCATCAACGGTGACATCGTCGTCTTCCGCCGTAAAAAGCAAGAACTTGAGAACCAACTTTCCAGTCTCTTCCCCCAAATCAATGGGTCTTGGGACTATCTCCTAAACATTAAGACCGTTCAATACACGGAAGAAAGTGTACGAGAACTTCTGAAGGAATCCGAACAGGCGAAAAGGGAACTCGAGCTTATGAGGTCTACAACACCCGTGAACATGTGGGAAACGGATATTAAAAATATGTAGACAATAGATAAGTATGGGTGAAGCCGCTAAGATTTCTCTCAAAGCTATTGGAAAGCAAGATCTACACTTACTTTCCAAAGACCCAGAAGACTCGTTCTTTAAGGACCGGGACATGACACGACACTCTGAATTTAGGAAGTATCACAGAAGTCGTAATATCATTAACCCGGGTCAGGTGACCGGGTGGCCATTTGGTCAAACGATAAAGGTTCAGTTTCACCCTCAAAATATGGGTGATCTTTTGAGTAACATGTGGTTGAGTATCACCATGCCCGGTTTGTCCGATTTCGGTGCAGGTAAAAACTTTGCGGATCAATTGGGTAGACACATTCTCAAGAGTGTCACCATGTTTGTCGATGAACTCGAGGTGGAGAAAATTCACGATGACTGGGGAATCATATACGATGAGCTTTATTTAGAAATGTCTGAAAAGGTGGCGAATAGGTTTCTTGTGAATAGAAGTATTGGTTACGATGATTCCACTCTAGACAACTTCGACGATTATGCGCAGTACTCATCTGATCTCGTGATTCCCCTCCACTTCTTCTTTTCGAGGAAGTATGCGAGTGATGAATACACTTCGAATAAACCCAACCGTCCATACTTTCCCATATGTGCGGTGCATCGCCAAAAGATTGAGTTTGAGTTGGAGTTTCACAAACAATCGTTCTTCACAGATACCGGTTCGGCTATACAGCTTCCAGAGTTTAGACTCATCACCGAAGAGATTACTGTGAGCCCTGAAGAGCGCAAGTTTTTTGCGACGGAGCGTCAAACGTTCGTGACAGATATCGTACGTAAACACCCGACCATAGTGAGCGATTTAAATAAAGACATCATCAGAAACAATCTCGTTCCAGACATTCCGGTGAAGTGTATTCACTGGTTCTTACGCAACACCGAATTTGAGGATGCGTCAGACTCTTCGGGTGGTAAGCTCGTACAAGAAGAAAAGTATTACCAAAACCGTTTCAACTTTTCGTCCAACGTCAATTTCGATGAGGTTCAGACATTCTTCTACCCGATCATGAGCGAGGCGAGTTTCTACATAAACGGTGAGCGATTACCAAACGTATCCAACACAAATCACAATTATTACAAGTACCTGATTCCGTTCAGGAACAGGCTTTCCAGGCCTATACGCAACATATACACATACAGTTTCTCGATGAATCCGATTAATGTGGAACCATCGGGGAACTTGGATTTTAGTCAGATACAATCCGATAAGACTTCGATTGAAGTGAAATTAGACACGTCTGCGAATTCGCTCGTCGACACGGCGACAAAGACGTATTCACTTCACATGTACTACACGGGGTATCAGACGTATATTTTTGACAAGGGTTTCATGTCACTTGCTTACTAAACAGCGAGTTCTTGTTGTTCGCGATGTACTCGATGATGTTATTCTTGATGCACCATTTTATGAAATTCAGCTGTGCCAGCGTTGTATGAATTTCCTGAGATGTACCCGGAATAGTATACGCAAACTTGGCTGACCGACAGAAGGGATCAAAGAGTTTCTTCGAATAGCCATCAAGACTGCTCTTGTACGCACAGTGTACAGTGAAGAGTTTACCATCGGTGGTTGTATAGGATGTGTTATTCTTTTTCGCGTAGTTCGTGATAAACCACTCAAGATTCCTGAGTGAAATGCCACTTGTTTTGTCTAAGATGTTCATGAGTTTAGTTCGATTCTTTTCGTCTCCATAAAAGCTGTTGATTGATGATAGTAGAATAGTCGATTTGTTCATTACACTAAAATATACCCAAATCTCTAAGCTCCGAACGCGCTTCATCAATTTCGTTACACGCGTTTTCGAAATGATCGTCACTAGTCAGCGTACGTCTCTGGATTTTCTCACCCTGTTCCTTGTGGAACTTACAGTACCCCTCACACTTAGCCTTGAAGCTACACCTACGTGTGGTACCGTTGGAATCCTTGATGATTCCCTTGCAGATGTCCGTGTTGTATGCCTCTTCCCCGTCGCGCAGTAAGAGGTCGAGAGGGATCTGATGTTTTTTGTGGATATGGTCAAGAACCTCAGCCATCTTCTCTCGCCCACTTTGCGAGAGTTCTTCATCCACCTTTTCGTGTACGATTTCGTCGATCGCATCCTCGATGAGAGCGGGAAGTTGATCACTGATGAGTTGTTTCACATTTTCCATAACAATTTTGACGATACGTTTGTTACTCATCCTTACTCATACTTTGTTCGTAATTTTTAAATAAGTCGTCAACCGAATTTTGTCTTTGTCGAAATGCTTTAATACGATCTCGAAGTTCTGCAACCTTACCCGTATCGTCCAAGTTGTTCTTTTGACACTCTTCGACGAGCTGTTCTCGTTTCATGGTACTCAGGGCTGGACCAGTCTTCTTCTTTTGGGGTTTATGTTCAGCTATGATGTCACCAAAGATTTCCTGTTTGGTATTCTCGTACAGTGGATCGAGTAGGTCGCATACAGGGTTTAGAAACTTGTTTTCGAAGTAGTAGTGATAGTCAATAGGGACGTTGTTTTCTTCTACGTATTTTGGGTCTTCAGATTTTTCAAAGGCTTTGGCTTTGGGGTTATCCGTCTTGGTGAGTAGGTAAGGTACACGATCACCCGATTGGGGCTCCGAACCGGGCTTACGTTGGCGCATCTTATTAACCACTTGTACGTGCGCTTGGTTAATGTGCATACTTTCAGGGCTCATGATCGATACAGATTTACCACCAACCTTGTATGTATCGGCGAGAGACTGACTCAGGATGAGCTTCTCGTTCGGTACCTCACCGGCGAGGAGCTGAGACGCACGTTCCCGTGCCAGTTCCTTAGGCGGACCGGTATCCGGGGCGTCGAGCACTACATCGAGGAGTTCCTTACAGACTTCTCGGACGTGTGGTGTATTGTCTCGGCGTACGAGCTGGAGACCCTTCACGTCTATGTAGTCCATGTGCATCTGGTCATCTTTTCCCTTTGTCCACAGTTTAGCGGCGTAACGCTTTTTCGAATACAAAAAGTACGGCCAATAGACCTTTTCGAGCTCCAAATTGTTTGGTTTTTTGAACAGGGCGCTACACTCTTCTGCGGCTCTCTCACCCAATTCCCAACTGTACTCGATCGCTTCCTTACCCTTACGCTCACCGACGTCAAACTCGACCATGACGGAATCCGTGTCCCCGTACCTGACCTTGGCACCGGGAAAGTTAGCCTCTACATAGTTCTTCGTCTCTTCAATCATACCACGACCCCTACACGTCGTCGTAGAGGCGATAGGTACACACGGAAGAATACCCTTACCCGCACCGGTGAAACCATACACAGAGTTCATGGAAATCTTGTACGCCAACTGTTTACCATTGTAGACTTCTTTCATCGAACCTGTGGCTGCGGCCATATCCTTCTTCGCCTTTTTGCGAAACTGTTTAAGCTCGAGAAGGATAGCTGGAAGAAGGCTCGGTACACCTTGGGCAAACTTATACGTCTTCTCACCAACTTTGAAAGTTTCGTATTCAACTCCGGGGACGTTTCCATAGTCTTTCTCGTTCATCACGTACGTAGAGTAACAAAGATTATGTGCCATCATGATACTAGGATACAGGGCTTCGAAATCTAGGGCGGTAATAGGGGTATAATACGCTCCTTTTTGTGCCTCGAGAACCGTAGCACCCTCATAGGGCTCTTCGGGAATAGCTCCGTACTTGATCGTCGGGACCATGTACCCGAGTTCGCGAGCCTTTTTCGACAGCTGAGAGAATACTTTGATTTGCTGTCCACGCTCCACGAGGAAAGCGATAGGAACCCACGTAGCTTTAGCCATCTCGAGCAAGTTCAAAAGTGTACACAGCTTTTTGATGAGACGGTGCGGCAATAGAGTATCCTTCACACAGTACTCGGCAACTTCTCGTAGCTTCACAGGGTCACCTTCGAGGTACCGCGCGAACATTTCCTTGGGAGCCATATCGATTTTTTGGTCACCAAGATACAGCTTAGAAACTTCGTTGAGCTTGTATGAATCCAGTTTGTACCCCTTTTTAACTTCGTGGAACATATCGAAAATAAATCGACCGGGCATGGGTAGAAGCTTCAGGAAATTATCACCCAAAGCGCTGGAACTCAACTTCTTACTGACAAGGTGGCACTCACTATCCTTGAGTTTACCCAAGTCGTAAAAGTCGAGACCACACCCAACCATAGCGGCTCGTTTGTAAATATACTCAAGATCGAAACCGAAGATGTTCCACCCGGTCATGATGTCAATATCTTGCTTGTTCAAGTACTCCTTGAACGCGAGAAGCATTTCCCTTTCCGTGTCAAAGCTGATGATATTTGAACCTTCGAGATTAGGGTCCGTCTTCTTATAGCAAAAACAGGTTTTATCGTATGGTTCTTCACTGCCGAACGTACAGAGCGAAATAGCAATCTGAAAACAGGCATCTTCTGGAACGTCGGCATCAGGAAACTTTCCGGTAGAGCTATTACACTCAATATCGAAAGACGCCACAACGAACGGTGCGATATCGTCACGGGCTACAGGTGTAAGCGTACGCCAATCGTTACACCACAAGTCAATATCCGTCTTGGCGAGATGCGAGCGCACACAGTTCGGACCCGTGTCCAGCCACCCAGTAGATTGAATACCCGTACGATGCATCAATCTCAGGACGGGGTCGATGTTTGATTCGTACACGTGATACTTTTTGAAATCATTGTTGTACATGAAAATAGAATTGACTTTACGTCGAGCTTCCAAAGTCTTGAAGTTCAAGTGCATGAAATGAAACTCTTCGTTGTTTTGAAAACCCCACACATCCTTTTGTTTCGTCAGACTATAACTCGTCACGTGATCCCTCCTTAGGGCATTAATATCATTGTACAGACGAGTCACATCCGAAGGCTTCGTTCCTTTCGGAAGCTTTACAAAGAAATACGGATCGAATGTCGTCGTCACACAAATGGATTTTCCTTCTTCAGTTTTACCGAAGATGCTGATTTGATGTTCACCCTCAACATCTCGGGCCTCCCATGTGAGTGCTTGAAAAACTACCATGTGTATACCTCGACCCAAAATTTTAATATCATTTATTAATAAATGTCAGCTGCTTTAATTGAGCTCGTGTCTGTCGGAGCCCAGGATGTATTCATCACTGGTGACCCAGAGGTGAGCTTTTTCCGTCAGAGCTATAAGCGCCATACTAACTTCGCGATGAAGCCCGAGAGGATGGACTACATCGGTACCTTCGGTGCGAACAACGAAATCACCGTTCCTATTCGCTCTAAGGGCGACCTCATGAGCTACATTTGGATTGAGTCTACCGGTATTGCCGGGGTTCAAGAGAATGCCACCGGTTTGTTCTCCAACGCCGCTGCGAGTCCCACTGAATTTTCGCTGTGGATCGGTGGTCAGAAGGTTTCGCAATTGGATTCACTTTTCATTCAGGGTGTTCATAACCCCCTTTTACGCGACAGCGCGGCCAAGGCGTCGTACGCCGTCACCACCAACAGCAAGAAGGCGAACCACGGTGGCGACCACTACATCATTCCCTTCTTCTTCGCCGAGGATTACACGAGGTGCCTTCCTTTAGTGGCCTTACAGTATCATGATGTAGAGATCCGTATTAAGTGCAGGGACGGGTACACCCCCACCGATACTCCTAAGATCTGGGGTAACTACATCTACCTCGACACCGAGGAACGCAAGTTCTTCACCGATAACGAGCACGATCTTCTCTTCACCCAAACCCAGCACCAGCTCGCGACCAACACCGACACGGAGATCGATCTCACCTATTTCAACCATCCCGTCAAGTCCATTCACCTTGTATCTGGTAAGGCGACCGGTAACGATTGGGACTCTGAGTTCACCTTTTCCAAGTCGTCGCTTTACATCAACGGTACCCCTCTTTTCGAGGATACCTCCCCCGTCTATCACCACACTGTCGTACCCGAGATGCACAGTAGCGACCTCCCCGATGACATTCTCGAGGATCTTCCCACCTTCACGTGGCCTTTCTGCCTCAGCTTGAGCAGGTCGAACCCCACCGGCACCCTAAACTTCAGTCGCATCGACAATGCCAAGCTCGCCCTCACCGGTCCTTCCGGTGGTAACAACCTTCACCGCGTATACGCCGTAAACTACAACATTTTACGCATTAAGAAGGGTATGGGTGGCGTCGCTTTCGGTAACTAAACACCTAAGTAATTTGTTAAACATATAAAAGTATTACAAAATGGTAAAATCTTGTTCACGACCCCGCAAGACGTCCAAGTTTGTCGTAGACCTTGGACCTGAGATTGACAAGGTGGTGAAGAAGAAGAACCTAAAGATCAAAAAGCAAAAGGTAATTATCGCAGAATTGAAGGATAGACTCCGGAACAAACCGGAGGATATGAAAGTCAAGAAACAGAAGCTCGTCATTACCTCACTTCAAAGTACCGTAAATGAACTCACATCCAAACTGAAAGAGGTGGAGAATGAAATGCGAGCGTACAAGGTGAAACGTAGTGACATTAACAGCAAGACCATCGACTATGCTTTTAAGAGATTAAGAGAAGGGTTTTCTCTTTCCAGGATGAAACCGAATACACGACTCTTGATTCAACAATCCGGTCGTTGGGACGAAGCTCGTTTAATTAGCGCTCGATTCAAAGTTTGCTAGAATTTCCTTAGTCTTGTTATACATACGCTTTCCGTGAAACGTTTTATCCTTTAGCTCATCCCAAATCGTAAGTCGATGCTCGAGAAAAGCCTTGAATCGCTCAGGGCTGGACGTAGACTTGTATCGAACCTTTTCACCCTGAAGTGCCTTGTCGATAGCCGCTTGTTTCATTTTCGCGTACATGGCGTCACGTTCATCTGGGGTGAGTCGTGTCGTCGTGTCGTCGTTTTTCTTGCCGAGGGCCATTTATCATAAAAACATCTAAACCTTTATATATGATACCCCTACTCATAGCCGGTGGCCTCACTGCGGCCGTTGCGTATTCCTATTTGGGTCAGAATCTCGTGTCTGCTTCCGAGGCCAAGAGACTCATAAAAGAAGGTAAAATTAAAAAGGTCATAGATGTTCGAACAGCTGTGGAGTGGCGCGCGGGTCATTACCCAAAAGCGCTTCACATCCCAGTCGATAAAATCAATGAAAAAACGACGACGGAACTTCCCAAGAGAGGTTTACTCGTCTACTGCAATACGGGGCAACGGGCCAGATTTGCGGCAGAGAAATTGGAAGATCTTGGATTCAAGGATGTGTATTACATCGCTGGACATTATTCTTCCTTACTTTAGTTTTACTCCCAGAACCCTTCTCAATTTCTGTAGCACATTCGGATCCGGAATAGCTCTACCCGATTCGTACGAGTTGATAATACTCGCATTCACACCCACCGCGATCGCTAAATCTTTTTGTGTCTTGAAACCTTTAGCAATACGCCCTTGTTGAATCATCTTCGCCATGGAAAGTGAAACCGTCTCGTGTGTCCCCAACTCCTCGCGGTCTAACTTTTGCTCCTTCGTCACTTCACGGTGTGGCTGTGTGGGTCGCGAAACATTGTGTTTCGCTCCATGAATGACGACGGGTTTCCAATCCTGAAAATGACTCATTATACTGTTACCACCCGTTTCGTTTTTAAGATCCTTTCTAAACGTTCCTTTTCACGGCGCATAAAAATGGTGAGTTCCATGACATCACCCCGAAGTTCAACTTTTCCAGCCTGACGCATAGATGCGGTTTGCTCTACACGAGCCAAGTCAATACACGACATTTTGGTATCGGGTGCATTACTGTGATGAATCGTTAAAACCATCGCATCCCTTTTCGTCTCCCTAGAGAGATCATTCGTTTCACAGATGATAACGTGTGCACCCGAATACCCGGCGGCGTGCATCCACCAATATCGAGGTGCACTCGAAAGCGTCAATCGATCATTTTCTTTGGCATTTTGACCAACTTGTATGATCGTCCCGTCGAGTGTCGTATATTCGAGCATGAATATAGCTATAATTTTTTCCTTATGCTGTATTAATGCACGTCGTATTACAACCAAGCCCTTCCGTAACACACAAACTCAGGGTGACGTTACCCAATAAAAGAGCCATCGATTTCGGTGAAAGAGGTACCCAGCATTACATCGACCATAGAAATCCAAAACTCATGCGTGCACATCTTCTTAGAAAAGGTGCTGTCCTTCCTAAGAAGCTGCGAATAGAAACGGATCCTGGTGAGATTCATCGGGAAATGTTGAGGATCGATAAAAGTACGAAAGAGGATTGGGAAGATTTCTTCCGGGCCGAATATTGGGAACGTTGGATTCTGTGGTCTTACCCTGATCTGAATAAAGCTAAGTTGTATATGACTATGCGCCATGGTATGTTATTCATGCCTACACCCGAAGATTTGTGGTTTTGCAAAGAGGAATTCAAAGACCTGTAGATCCGAAACCACCATCACCCCTGAGTGTCTCCTCGAGAAGACCAACTTCCTTAATCATAGGTGTCTCACACCTCTCCAAAATGAGTTGAGCGATACGATCACCCTTCTTGATTTCAAAGTCTTCCGTACCATGATTGAATAGGACGACCTTGACTTCACCGGTATAATCAGGATCGATCACACCCGCGCCCACATTGATACAGTGCTTCACGGCGAGACCAGAGCGAGGAGCTACACGACCATATAGACCGTCTGGAATGGATAGTGCGATACCGGTACTCACTAGAGCTCGCCCCGCCTGACACGGTACCGTCGCATCCTCGGAGCTATATAGATCATATCCCACAGCACCATCAGAACCACGAGTAGGCAGATGAGCATCGTAACAAAGTTTCTTAACTCCGAGAGGTGCCATATGTATAGTTATGGTCCATATCCCTTAAGTACATTGATGAACCTCTAGGTGAACACCCTCTTCTATTTCGTTCTTTAAATACCGAAACTAAACAACAATATGGGACGGTGTAAAGAAATGCTCCAACTCCTACTATGTACAACCACATACTTATTTCACATATTTCTTTTTCTCTTCGTCGGAAAGAGCCCTCCACATTTCACCGAGCTTCGAACCAATTTCGGTGAATGAAAGATTGGGAAAATCTTTGACAACCTCGGGACGATGCTTCTTGACAAAGTTTATGTACGCGTTGGGTTTGCGCTCACCACCACCCCTGAGACGAAGAACCAGGTGCAAAGTAGACTCTTTTTGGATGTTATAATCTGAGAGTGTACGTCCATCCTCGAGTTGTTTACCAGCGAAAATGAGTCGTTGTTGGTCGGGTGGAATACCCTCTTTGTCTTGGATCTTAGCCTTGATGTTATCGATCGTGTCCGAAGACTCAACCTCCAAAGTGATCGTCTTCCCGGTGAGTGTCTTTACGAAAATTTGCATACTACTAGTACATTAGATTCTTTTCTTAAAGTTCTTAGAAAAGGTGAGTGCGCAAATTCCACAACTGAATACGTTTATGAAAAGTTGACACGAGAGCGTGTAGGCTCTCACCCAAAATGGATCGTAACGCGAGATGAACCAAACCAGAAAAGTTAAGAATGTCTCGTAGTACACTCGAATGACCATGTTTGACGTGAGATACAAATTGTTCATGAAGGTACTCCTCGGTAAAAGTCTCTTCAAAATGAGAATCGTCGTGTCAATCTCTACGAGAGACGCGAGTGCAGTTGTACGTGATTCAAAAGGATTCAAAAGGGGTCGAAGGAGATACATGAGAGCGACGACATGGTGCAACATGATAAGATTCCGATGCGACGTGATAATTTTGGGCTGTACGTAAATCCATATGAGATCGTATAGTAAATGAAACGTGAGTGTGTGTGTTAAAAACATAGGGTAGACGACATATCCAAAAAATACTTCGGCGACTGCCAACGTAGAAAAGGGAAGTAAAAAGGTCACGGAGGCTATATCATGAATACGGACAGCGTTCATGATCTAGTTGATTTCCATTCTTTTAATAGGGTTGCACTCAGGGAGGTTCGAACTCCCGGCCTCAAGCTTACTAAACTTGCGCTCTACCACTGAGCTATGAGTGCGATGCTGAAAGTGGGGTTCGAACCCACGAGGTGAGAACACCAACCGATCTTAAGTCGGTCCCCTTAGACCACTCGGGCATTTCAGCACATCTATTTTACGAGTTAAATCTTTAAGTGCTTGGGAGTTGGTTCATATGCTAGTCTATCCTCGAGTTCTTTACGTTGTTTCATCTTCTTGATATCTGCCCCTTGACAATCATGTTTCGTTAAATTGAGACAACCCGGACAAAAACTACCACTACAGTATTTACAATCAATCGGAACTCCACATTTCTTTTTACAATGTTGACACGGCATATACTATTGTGTTCCAAAATTTTTAAGCCACATAAAGCTTAGTTAACAATGAAAAATAGTAAATGATCTCCACTACATCTTTCGCCAAGCCCGTCGTACCCAAGACTTCTGGTGAATATCGCCGTCTCAAGAAGAATCTCAGGAACACTACGGCTGGGTATGGCTCCGCACTCGCTACGTCCTATTTCATCACCCAAGGTGCTGAGATGGGCGTTTCCGCTACCCTCGGGGGTCTCGCCTCGTATGCCTACATCTCTTTACTCGAGGACCACGTAGATAACATCGAGAATTCGCCGTTTCAGAAACAGTTCTTGGCACCCATCAGCGCCGCCGCTTTTGAAATGGCGTGGAACAATGCTCCGTTCGCTTTTGATTTTGATTATGGAGCTACTTTCGTAGGATTTCTTGCATACAAATTTGCGCTCACCACTGTTCTTTACGAGATGGTACGAGATATGCTCATCTCGGACGGTACCTCGAGTTACGATACCACCGAAAAAGTATACAACGACCTCTCAGATTGGGATACGCAACACGGTGAAGTCGACATTACCGAAGACGCGCCAATTCTCGAGCCAGACGAACAACCCGTCGAGGCGAATGTTGGTTAAGATTGATCCTGTTGACTAAAACAAATTTGTTACGACCGGTAAGACCCTTCATTGCCATGATACGTTTCTTTGCTTCATCCTTGGTGAGAGGTTGAGCCTTCTTTTGGGGCTTGGGCATGGGCATCACAGCTCTCACCGTGGCACGCACAGGCGTAGTGATACGCTTCGTCACCATACCCTTCATGAAGTTAGCAGCAACCTTCTTGTCGAGGGCCTTCTTTTCCGCACGCTTCTTCGCAGCGGCGCGCTTCTTCTTAGCCTCTCTCAGGGTTTCGTAGTTGTTCGTGGGAAGCGACGCACGCATCTTGATGCCACCGCAGAGTTCCCTGACACTAAGTTTTTCGGTTTCACGGATACCATACTTCTTGGCAACCTTCACCACCTCATCCCTCTTGTAGAGACGGCACTTCTTACGCCCCAGCTTGAGATCACCAGCCTTGTCTACGGAAATGTTCATTGTTTTATTGTTAGTCAAGAAAAAATATTAAAGAGGAGCTCCGACCTCTTTATATATGAATTGCTGTTTCACTAAAAGAATTCTTTCTGGTGTTGATGATTCGATGCCAGTTTTTAGTCTCAACAAATACAAGGGGTATGCAAAAATCACAAGTGTATACGATGGAGATACATTCAAGGCGGTTATCATGCTTCATGGTCGCCCCTTAAAGTTTAATTTTAGAACTATCGGCTATGACTCAGCTGAGATAAAACCCAGTCTTGGGTTGAAAGATAGAGCAGAACATATTCACCTCGCTAAACTTGCGCGAGACATGTTTAAGGAAGAGTGTGGATTTGATGATCGCGCACCTTACCAATTATGGAACCCATTTATGTGTAGAAACAGGGTTAACGGCTTAGTATGGATTGAATGTGGTAAAAACGATAAATACGGTCGACCCTTAGTGACAGTATATAGACGTAAGGGAGATAAGCGGTCCGTGAACGAAAAAATGATAGAATCGGGTATCGTGAACGCGTATGACGGTAAAAAAAAAGATTCGTTTGAATTAAAATTATAAATGATAAGGTACGGACTATTGTTCTACGTATATGTACTCTCTCGTCTTGGTCGCAGACCCAAAAAGAAGGTCAAGCAACCAGCTCAGTGGATTTAATTCATTTCCCCAGTCTGAAGAAACGTATCAATCTTTCTGGCAATGCTCTTGCCAATACCCTTCACCTTCTTGGGACCTTCCGCGAGTTCCTCACCACTGGTTACCTCAAACTTAAGATTGCGGATGAGTCCAGCGGCGTTTTCGTACGCACGAATCTTGAAAGGGTCTTCGAGGTCTTCGGCAAACTCCTCGAGAGCTCGTGCCACTTCTTCGTTGGTAGAAGTGGTCTTCTTGAGAAACTCGTCAATCTTGGCGGCGATGGACTTACCAATACCCGGAAGGTTCATGGCATCCTTACCACTGGTAACCCTGAAGGGTAGGTAGTAAATCTCACCGGCGGCATTCTCGTACGCCTGAATCTTGTAAGGATTGGATTCCTTCTTGGCGTAGTCCTTGAGCATGGTATAGATGTCGTGATTGTAGCTGACGAAATACTCGTCGTCGCTGTCCACCTCAGACTCGGTGTCCTCGTCAGACTCGTAGTCGTTGGAGGCAACGGACTCTTCGTAGTCGGGGTCCTGCTCTTCGAGGTACTCGTCAATCTTGGTGGCGATAGACTTGCCGATACCCTTGATGTGCATGACACTCTCACCGGATTCAACCTCGTAGTCGAGTCCGCGAAGAATTTCCGCACCCCTGTTGTAGGCGGCAGTCTTGTAAAAGTCGGAAGTCATCTCCCCAAGTTCGAGGAGACGGTCGACGAGACCCTGGTTCACACACTCCTTCTCGGTGACTCGAGCGGTCGTGTGGTACAGAGACTTGAGCGCAGCGACCTTTTCTTTGTTGGCCTCGTCGAGGAGCTTCTTGAGATGCTCAATCTTGGTGCGAGACTCTTCGTTGAGCTTCTCGAGCTTGAGGATGTAATCGGTGACAGAAGTAACGTTCATGTTGGTAGTAGGTTTGATGAAAACTTGATGAGGCGGGGCTCACTTAGGTGTTTAAAATTATCTTTTTTAAATATAGTAATGTCTGGTTCCGGAGCTATCACCAGATTGATCGCTTTGGGTGCACAAGACGTACACATAACTGGGAATCCTGAGTTGAGCTTTTTCAACTCGACTCATAAGAGACACACGAATTTTTCACTTTTTCAGGAACAACAGACGATCGATGGAAATCCGGGTGCAGGGAATACATCTACCATCACACTTCGTCGTTCAGGTGATCTGTTGAACTACTGTTTCATGACCATAGAAGAAAATGAAACGGCCAAACTTATCGATGATTGGTCAAACGTAATCGAAGAAGCAGAATTATACATCGGAGATCAGCTCATAGATAAACAGTCTTCAGAATTTACAGAAGAAATTGCGATTGATTTGTTCGCTTCATCGTTCGCAAAGTCGTACCAGGCTTCTTTGCATGGTGGGTTAGGTTCCGAATCCTACTTTTATCCGTTCCGTTGGTTTTTCTGTGAAAACTGGGGATACAGTTTACCCATTCTGGCCTTACAGTACAGTGACGTTCGAATCAAAATCAAGTGGAGTTCCAATTTTAATGCAAATTATAAACCGAAATTCTTCGCCACGTACGTCGCTCTAGACACGGAGGAACGTTTACGAATCGCTCAGCCCACCGAGCGTGTAATGCTCATTCAACAAGTCCAGAAAACGGAACCCTCGAATGACACTGTTCAGACTCTCTTTTTTAACCACCCCGTAAAATTCATAGCTTCTAGTAATGCATATGGAGACAATAACCTGGTGTCGGTCACTAACAAAGTAAGCCTAGAAGTAAACGGTGTAGATATCACAGAAAAACAAACGGCGATACCGTTCTTCACGGCCGTACCTTCCTATTATCACACTGAATATTCATCCTCTAACGCCGAGAATATGTTCTTCTATCCGTTTTGTATAAACACGTCTCGATACCAAATGACAGGTTCTCTAAATTTTTCACGGATCGATGGATTCAGAATACATTGCACGGCACCGGTGAACCGTCCAATCTACGCGGTAAATTATAATTTCATCAAAATCAAAAATGGAATTGCGGGTCTCATGTACGCAGACTAGGACACACCTTTATGTGTTCAGTCATCAATCTCTCCATATACTCTACCCCACAATGTGGGCAAGGAATCCACTTTGGTTTACTGCATTCCTTGCATGCATTATCTGAACAAAACTTAGCGTGTATTTTTTCAGTCAGAGAGTTCATTCCTCTTTAGTTACTTACTAGAAAATGTTCTGTCGCGTCGTACGAAACATCATTTCTGAAACGTGCTTCTTGAGATGCTACACCTGGACCCTTAGCCAAAAGACCCGTAAAATAGTACACCTTTGTCGCTTGTGCCGATTTTTGAATAGCCGATGAGTCACTATCACCAATGGACCGTTTCGTGAAAGTAGTGACGACTGAACCCGAAGGAAATCCGCTTCCAGTAAATTCAAGAGGTCCGTCACGGGGAGATTGTGGGTCTGTTGTGTCAAGGTTGTCAAAGAGGTACAAAAAGTCTGGTGTATCATCACCCGCGGAGATAGTTATAGAATCAGATGTGTACGTAACATTAGAATTATATACATTAGCTTGAGCCGCCTCTAGACTGATGTGATACACAGGAGATGTAGATAAACGCATCTGTTTTCCACTTAAAGTTGAGTCTGTTAAATCTATAGAATACACAGTACCTCTTGTGAGTGATTTCTTGAGACTACCAGGATCGGCCAAGGTTCCCTGTGTACGAATGAAAGCACCATCAAGTCTATAGTATCCACTGACCACATTTAAACTTAACGAGGTAGGTGTCGTGGTAGTAGCGTCGTCAATTGTCGCACCCGGTAACCTTAATGGATTTCCAACCTTGTACGTAGTCAACCATGTATCTGGATTTTTAATCATGTTGAGAACTTCTGTATTAGTTGGAAGAGCTACACCTGACCTAAGGGTTGTAACGGTAACATGTGATATTCGTCCATTCCAGTATCTATCAGCACCGGGAGTCTTTGCAACTTCGAAGTTTGCCGCACGCATGGGACCCACGGTACCTGTTACGACCACATTAGCGGAAGGAACTTGGGTCAATGTGTCGGTCTTGTAATCGTATGTAAACATACGGAAACCTTGGGCACCATCATATTCAACATAAAATCCCGTGTAATAATGATTGTATGCCACATTACCTGTTGTAATTTCAACATTGTTTCCATATTTGAACTTTGCGTAGAAATCACCCGTCTCTTTATTTTCGTGTGTAGAGAGAGTTATGTTTCCATCCCCACCACCTTGTGTATTCAAAAGAACGATACCAGAATCTTGATCCCAACCAGCTTGTCTTCTCCCACAAATGACCGCAGCAGATAGCGCCCACGGCTCACCACCCGAAACTGTAAAACCACTCGTAGGTGTCGTAGTGTTGGTAGACGCCTTATAAAGAGGAAAGTTTGTCGTGGTAGATGTATTCGCCGTGTAGTACCCATCACTCGAACCCTGCCATTTCATGGCCGCATCAAATTTGGAATCGGTAAAGATTGTGTACTCGGGTGTGAACGAAAGACTTTGTGGATCACGATTGTTATAAACACCATCGGAATCGTGATCTCTTCCTTCGTCATACACGATACTATCGACCGTAATCTTACCATGATTCGTACCATCGGTGTAAAAGACGCTGTTATATAGCCACTGTTCCACATTAGAATTCGTCGGTGCCACCGTAATAGTACCAGATGTTACCCCCGTCGTGAGAGGATCCCATTCCATAGTACCTACAGATGTATTCGAGTACACGTTTATGGTAGCTCCACCCGCTAAAATGTTGAGTACGACCACATCTTCAGGTTCCATTTTCAGTTCTGGATTTGTTCCGGAGAGGGAAGAGTTGGTATACACATTTGTGTACACATCCGTGTTCGCTGTGAGTGTAAGACCGGCACCCACATCAAACGCCCACGTCTTTGCTACCGTCGGTGGAGTAGATGTTTCAACATTACTCATATTGATTGGCAAACCAATATCCTTTAACAATCCAGCAGTCAAACCAGTTATGTAATCACCACCAGTTGCGGTGACAACTTCATCCCATATTCCCAAATATGTTTTACCATTTATGGTGCGTTCAAGTGCGCGCCCTCCATTTGTGTAATCATCCCAATGTGACAAGTCTCCAGCTTTAAACGGAACTCCCTCAACATCCGAACTGATGTTACTACCGAAATAATTTTTGTACCACGTGAGTGCGTTTGAACCCGTCCAAAGATAGTTTTCGCTACCTTCTGTACCTGGATCGGTTGGGTGTCTGATTGCAAGTCCTGTATTACCGTTAAAGTTTCTACCTATGATAGCGGTGGTTGAACCAGTTCCTATAGCGTGTAGACCTTCGTGTGCGACTGTCATCTCCGTAAAGTTTTTTGGTGTCCCAGCCTTGTCGTAAATACTGTCGTTGCCACTAACCGTCACGCGACCAGCTGTTTTCCAAGTAATTTCACCACTTTCCGTCCATCCATTATACTCAAATCCACCGGGAACTACACTATAGTCGCTTGCTGTGGGGCCACCGGTAGCCGCGGAACTTAATGATAAGTTATTGGCCATGTTCATGGTGGTATCAAAATGTAAACCAGCGGCGGAAGCTGCGGGTCTTCTACCGGTGAACAAATTTTCTATACGTGCAAATCCCGCGTCAATATTATCCCTATCAATCTTAGCTGGAAATATCTGATCGGGGTCCAGCCAACGAATCTTATACCTTGTAGGTAATGCTGTATCATAAGCAATAGTTAAGGCACCTTGCGTAGAACCATTTATAACGTACCAATACATAGTATCCGGGCATGTTTCTGGAACTGTCCATGTAGTAATTGAAGAATTGGGGTATGTAGCCCCTATTTCCCATTTTACGGTGTTTGGTCGCGAAACGGTATTCACCTGTCTTGTTATAGCGAAACCTCCACTAACAAACGCAGGTACTCCACTGTAATCAAATCTATACGTTTTACCCCTGTACAGAGTTGTCGTATCCAAATGGGGTGAAGTACCAGTGAATGTTAACACGAAAGGATCGCTCGGAGTACCCGTCCCACTTTGCTCCTCTACCACAGCTTCCACAACAACATAACGCCTCACGGTACTGGAATATCCAAGCGCATCGGTAGCCGTATAGGTAACAAAATAGATACCAGGTGTCGTGAGATCTACGTTCGTGTCATCAACGGTTATGCTACCCACAGCTTCACTCGAAGTCGCACCGAGATCTGTATAAGATGAATCCTGATCGACGGATACATTTGAATTACCATTTATGTTTATTCTAGGTCCCGTCTTATTTCTTTCTAGATACACTTCGGGTACAGAGAACAGGCGAGCAATGATATTTGTGATACTGTCAACTTTTCTTTGGTTACCAGATTCTCTAAGTTCATCTATGACCTCCTGAGAAGTCTTCTGCCTCACTTTATACCTATAGATAGGTTTTCGTGTAATCACAGAAAGCAACCCATTATAAGAATAATTGTTTCTTCCCATCCTATATTACATAAAGATAAGAAACTTCGGTCATATAGGATGTTAGCTCTTGCTAAACCAAATTACGTTCCAGTCAGGTTACAAACCAAGAAAGTTACACATAGGCGTCCGGTCCGCGCGGTCCGTGTTCAAGCCGCACTTCCGGACCCGGACCTCGCGAACTACGCCGCATTCCAACTCGCTTCATGGGTTCTACCCATGACTATCGCAGGTCGTCTACTCAAAATGGAATATCAGGAAATCGGGGTCGGTCTCGTCGCCATGGGACTCGCCAAAACGCTTCTGGAGTCACATTATTAAAGATAAGACGCGTCAACCAATAAAATGATTTCATCACTCACACAATCACATTTTACGCGTCCACGTGTCGTGGTTCGCGCCAAGAAGGACAATTTTGTCGAACCCGCCGAGGCTCCAGGTGAGGGGAGGCGAAAGCCACCTTCGTATGACGAACCCAAAAAGACTGAGGTGACAAATCCCATCAAGAAACTCATCAAGAAGTTTTTCAAAATCGAAGAGATTGATTACGATAAGTTTCATGAAGAGAGTATGTGGGCTATTCGTATTAAAGACAAGAACAAAAAGTAGAACAATGCTTCTAACAACGAAGAACTCGGATAGACCTCAACGTCTCTATGACGCACACAACATCTTTCAGAACGTCACCATGTACTTCAAAGACCCCTTCATAGGTCTCATCCATGAATTAGAAGATCACAAAGGAATGTTGGTGGTCAGCGTCTACAGACGCCTGTATTACAAGCTCAGTCAAAATGAAAAAGATATCTTCCAGGACCGATTAGAGAATATATGGAAACTCTATCAACTGGGAGATATCAAAATCGTGTATACTGACGGAGACCCCGTGTACCAAAGTTGGTACAAGAGTCCTAGGGCTCGACAGACACCTTAAGCTTAAAATCCTTATCAAAACCATCGAGACGAATCTTTTTCTCGTCCACAAGACGTTTGATCGTGTATCCAAGATCTATATTTTGGTTATACACATCCTCGTGTTTTGGATCAGCGGGTATGTTCGGCATGAGCATGGTGAAGGCCATGATTTTCTGTGGCATAGAAAGCTCTCGACTTTGGATGACTTGTAAAATATGCGTGGGAATCTTAGAGTTCATTACTGTTTATGGGGATTTATTCTTTAATAGTACCACCGCGGGTACAGAACCCTTCGGTGGTTTTTTACAGAAGATTTTACAATCACAACAACTCTTTATACACACGAGTTCCTTTTTGGTTGCATGACAACGTGAGGGTAACATGATATCTTTGGAAAGGTACCGTACTATTTGGTCAATGAGTATCATGCTCACTTATTTTTAGGTTTAGGTTTTTTTCGGGTCTTTTTTACTTGTTTCGCGGCACCTACCACGGCGGCGACACTGGCGGCGGCCTTTGAAACGAGAGCTCCTGTGCATATGGGACACGGCATCTTATAACTTTACCAGAGATATTCCGTACCCCAGTTCTTCCACAACCGGGTCGTTTCGGTAGTCTTCTTTGTAATAAATCTTTCTGACTCCACTACTCGCCAGAGCCTTGAAACAATTGAGACAAGGGTAGTGCGTGATGTAGGCTACGGCTTCATCGATGGAGACACCTCTCTTCGCCGCATCCGTGATGGCGTTAATCTCGGCGTGGATCGTCGCTTGTTCGTGCCCGTTACGTACGATAGATTGATGGTCGGTCCCCGCGAGAAATCCGTTGTACCCCATACTGATGAGCCTGTTATTCTTGACGAGAACACAACCAACCTTGAGTCGCTCACATGGAGACCGAACCGATGCGAGTTCGGCAGTTCGCATAAAATATTCATCCCACGAAATCCGGCTTTCTTGTGGACGCGGTACCATTTATCTACCTAAGTCACAAATATTTTAAGCTTTTTCATGCAAATATGCCAATCTCACTCGTTAACCAACCCGAGTTAGTGGACGCCAAGAGGGACCACGATGAGTGGCTGAAAAACGTCTATCCATACTACAGCCATTTTTTCTGTCTGGAATGCATCCCCGGTAGCGGGTGTCGCGCTAGGACCGTGGAAACCTCTCTGTCCAAGATCGAAGGGTACATTTCCGACGAAGCAAATGCGTTTACCAACGAAGAGTATCTCTGTGTGCTTCCCAAGGGGCACAGTGGTCGTTGTCGCTCGAATTATAACTCTCCATGTGAGATCACTCAGAAGAAGCTGGATTACATTCGCACGACCGAAGGCGAGGCGAAGGGACCCCTGAAAAATCGCGCATCGAGACTGTATCCTGTGCGTCTGTCAAAGGAGTCCACGAAGTACATGAAAGCTCGCGGTGTTTCTGACGTGGCAATTCCGATCGCGAACTCTTCGACACCGGAGGGTGTTGCGACGTGCCTGATCGATATTTACACTTACCTCCAAAAGGTAAAGGGAGCGTTTGTACATCCACTTTTCGAACTCAATTGGTACTGGCTCAGAGCTAAATACCCACTCATTTCTCGGAACGATACCCTCGTGTGTCCCGTGACTGGAGAACCGATCACGATGGAGATGATCGCCCAAAACGCGAGAGAAAACGAGACGGGGGTTGAGATTGGTCACCTGAACTGTCGAAACGAACGAAGTTTCACTATCAGGGGTATGAACGTCTTTTTGATGACCCGTTGGGGTAACCGATTGGTGGGGGAAGAACGTTTTGACTCGCCACATTTTCGCCAAAGATTACGAAGAGTCGCCGACTACGGAGCTTAAAAATAGACTGCGTATACTTTGTAATGATAGAGATTCGTCACGGTGACTGTCTAGAACAACTCGACCATGTAAAAGATAGGAGCGTACAACTCGTCTGTATAGATCCACCATATAACATAGGTAAAGATACGTGGGACACCATAGAAAACTATGTCGAATGGCTCACGAGTGTCATACAAAAACTCGAAACGAAAATGAAGCGTGACGGGAGTCTCTTCTTTTTTCACAACGACATGGAACAGATTAGTGAACTCATGATTTCTATCAAGAAAAATACGTCACTCGTGTTTAAGAACATGATCACGTGGAACAAACGTTTCGATGGTTCGTCTAAAAAAGGGTACCTCGACGGGTACGTCGTCAAGAACGACATGCACAATTGGAATAAGATGTGTGAATATATCCTTTTTTATACCTTCGACAACTCTACAATCATCCGCGATAAACGTTTGGAACTTGGTGTGAAGCAGACAGACATCTCCAGAGAGATTCTTTCCAAAACCGGGGGTATGACTGGTTGGTATTCCAACATAGAGACGGGTAAGAATATGCCAACGAGAGACACCATAAAACCTATAGAAAAGCACCTGGGTCTCAAATATGAGGATATAGTCCCAAAATTTAACAACCAAAAGACGGATCACTGTGTATGGAATTACGACATGGCAAAGCGTAACGAAATTCACATCACACCTAAACCTGTAGCACTACTAGAAAATATCATTCGACACACTACCGACGAAGGGGATCTCGTTCTCGATTGCTTCGCTGGTAGTGGGAGTATAGGTGTAGCGTGTAAAAATACGGGGAGAGACTGTTTCATGATAGAAAAGGATGAACGCTACGTAAACTTTATTAAAAATATCTTTTCCTCCACTTAACCGCCATTTCGGGGAACAATTCCTCTAGAGTTTTAAAATACTTATCGAGAAGTTCCTTTTCTTCCTCTTCTTCCTCTGTCAATTTAACGCGATATGGGAACAAACCCAACTTGATCGTCTTAAATTGATCGAGCCTTTTATTGAAATTTTCAAAAACACGAAACGATAGTAATGTTTCGTCTTTTATGTTTAAAACACGTATTTCTTCATGTATTCGTTCTGCATGAACCATTGTATCTATCCTAGATTTTTGTTGGCTGAGATAAAGAATATAGTTAAAGAGGACCATATAAAATTAATAAATTGTTCAACATGCCGAACGTAACTCGTGCTACACCGTGGAGCCAGCAAGAAGCATCTTTGAAGGCGTTTCTTAATGAATGTGGTAGTATAACCATCCCGATGAATCAAAGAAATTACTGCTGGACACGAAAATCTGTTGATGACTTTATAGATGATATGGTTGAAATTTTGAAATCCAATAAAAAAATGTGTTATGGTAATGTTATTCAATACAAAACTGACGGTGACAAAGAAATATGGGACGGACAACAGAGAATCATAACGGTTATTTTAGCACTTTTAGCTTTTCGTAATTTTCTAGAAAATATATTTCCACACGCAAATGTAGATTATGAAAAACAACACGTCGAAAAGCTAAAAAAACAAATCCGCAACGTCACCGAGTTGGATACCAACGAAAACTATGATTTGGATGACGAAAGTACAATAATACACCCGCGCGTTAATTGTGTGAGTCCATTAGATAAGACGACCCTCACGTCTATCATAAATGATTATGAACCACTTGTAAATTTCCAAGACTTGGAATTCTCTAAATGTGGTGATGGGCGGATAAAATGTCGACATTGTGGTGAAATTATAGCATGTGACAAACAAACTACAACAGATTTTAGACGTCATTTGATTAAAAGTTGTAAAGTAATATCAAAGGAAAGTCGAAATAAATTGATAAAAAATGATAAAAAATTAGGTTCTGTTAAATCAAATAAATTGTTAAACGCATATGAACATCTCTGTTATTATATTTTTAAGAAGTGTTCAACACTTAATAACATAAAAGATTGTATCCATTTGCTATTACACGATTATATAGTAAATGTTAAGAGTTGTACAGATTTAGACTATGTGAGTAAATTGTATAATTATGAGAATAACCGTGGAGAAAAAATGGCGACAATAGACGTAGTAAAAAATTACATATTAACTAATATTCCCGACGACAAAAAATTCGAGATATTTACACGGTGGGAGGAATTAAAAAATCAAAAAAAGAGCGATATTTATGGTAATGATTATGGCAATAAAATATTTAGGACAGCTATACAGATATATAATAAAAACATGGTTGCGGCTTGTCTGACAGAAGAAGCTGACTATAAAAAATTGATAGATTACAATGATAAAAAAAATACTTATGAAAATACTATAAAGTATTTAGATATAGCTGAAAAATTGCATTCTATAATGGATGATATCAAAGGAGATAGATACGGTAGACTCGTTCTACACAAAAAAAAGGGTGTAATATTCTCATGGGAAGCTTATGCATACACGATCTTACCAAAATTTTACAAGGAAGAATGTATCGATTCGAAGTTTATAGAAAAATTAGTTGCATGGCAAATGTACGTGTCATTCTATGGGCTTAAAGAAACGTTCAATAGTCTACGTTATTCTAATCCACTTGCTGGATTTCTTACATCCTATTTGAACAATGGAATTACTAAAGAGGAATTAGACGTTAAAATCTATCAACTACTCAACCGGGGTATTTCAGGTCTTGTTACTAACGATGAAAGAGAGATCGTGAAACGTCAACAATTCCATAAGGCTGGTATAGCAAAAATTAAAAGTATATTAGCGTATATTGAAACAAAGACTACATCGTCAATTAATCTATTTGATTTAGATGGAATTGACCATGAGCATATTGTTTCACAAAAAGCTAAACCCATATTAACAAATGGAAATCTCATAAGTTCTTGGGGTAATATAACCCTGTTAGAGTCTAAGAACACTGAAAATGTTCAAACAGGAAATAGAGGAGTTCAGACTTCTATGTTTAAAAAGAGAGAAAGTTATACCAAATCGACATTTTCTTTTACAAGACAAATCGTAGAGCAGTACCCAGAATTCTTTGTGAAAGATATTATTACAGAGAATCCAAACTCGATTTACGATACACTCATTCAAAAACGAAATGATGATATTATAAACAAGTGTATAGATATAATAAAATTTTAAATGTTCACTTCCGAAGGTCTTTGTCAGCCGTGTAGTACGTCTTCCCCTTCGTGACAAAGCTGTGTACCCTCGCGTACCCCCACGCCTGTGGAGAGGCTCCCGGACGATGCCCGGTTCTCCACGCAGCGAGACCCCTGTCGTAGACCGTCTTGAGGGTCTTCAAAGGCACGCCAGTAGCCTTAGCAATGTTTGGAAGGGATTTGACACTAGGTCCGTACTTCTTCCTAAACTTTTGGGTGTAGGAGGAAGTCTTTGTCTTCTGTCCCTCGTCCGTTTTGAAGCTGCTGTAATCTCGTTTAAGCATTTTTTTGTATCGTGTTTCGACCTCTTTGAGGGTGGTGAGTCCCCGGAAATACTTGAGTGGAGCGTATATCTTACCTTTGGTTCTACGCAGCTCACCAACCTTCTTAAGAATCTGAACATCTGTGAGAGGCATCTTACTTTGCCTTGAGATATTTTATCGCTACCTCGATGCTCGGATATATGCATTTTCCAAATTTAACCCGTCCTGTTCTAGGATTGTAGTACCCCGTGTGCCCATTATACGAAGCCCTGTGAACGTCACCCATATAAAAAATACGAGATATTTTTAATAAATCGGGATGGGTCTTTCAATAATTATGGGAAATATGTTTTCTGGTAAAACTTCGGAACTCATCAGGCGACTTAAGCGTCTGAAAGTCATAGGCAAGAAGATTCTCGTCGTCAACTCCAGTAAAGACACGAGGTGCCCAGATGAAGTTTTGAAAACACACGACAACGTGAAGTTCAACTGTTACAAAACACACGACCTATTTGACCTGATGGATGTAAGTGAGTTTTACGACGCCGATATTATCGCCATAGATGAAGCCCAATTTTTCCCCAGACTCAAAAAATTTGTGGAGTGTTGTCTTCTCTCTGAAAAGAGTATCATTTTGGCTGGTCTCGACGCCGACTCGTTTCAGAGAAAGTTTGGTGAACTTATCGACTGTATTCCACTCGCGTGTGACGTGACTAAACTTTCGGCGCTATGTATGCATTGTAACGATGGAACTCCAGGTCCGTTCACGAAAAGGATCGTGGATGACAAGACTCTCGAACTCATCGGTGGGAGTGACATGTACGAAGCCGTGTGCAGAAATCATCTATGAACATCGAGTATGAGTAAAACCCGTTTACCTTCACCGGTTTTGATAAGTTCATGGTATCGTCCGTGATCGAAAAAGAAGTCTTCACCCTCGTGTTGAACAAAGGTACCCCTGTCAGTATACAGAGTGCAATCACCGTCACCTTGTATAGTGAGCTGATACCTCAAGAGTTCATTCGATTCAGCCCTGTGTGGAGGAAGTATCATGGGACCCTCGATGACCACAAACATGGCTGTGTCCTTATAAATACACGGTATCTGATTTACGAGACTGTTCAACAAAGGAAAGTCCTTGACTTTGTAATAGTAGTACCCGTCATTCTTCTCAGACCATACATCTTCATCATGTTGGTGACGCTTTTTTAGAGTGGGTGAAACCCGTTCAAACTCTTCACGTATCTTTTGATAGTGAAGCTTGACTAGAAGTAAACCCGGGTAGTGCTTTACGTCATGTTCGGTGAAACCATGTACGATGTCCCTGAATGTATTTTGTATTCCGAGAAGTGGTCGCCAAGGATTTGTAAAGTAGAGTCGATCGATGGGAGCCTTGACAAAATCATAGAGGACCATGAGTATGGGAACGAAGGCGAACCTCCACATTATTTTCTCAGGATATTATAAAATGCCCGTTGGATACACGTCCAAGTATGCCGAGCCCGAGCCCACTCCTGAGGTCAAGACCACCGAGTCTCGCTTTAAGATGCCCGCCATCCCTCAGCTCACTATCGTTCAGATGATTCTCGCTGTTCTCATCGCGGCGTACGCTTTCGTCTCTCGCAAGGTGAACGGTGTCGTCATCGCCACCCTCGCTCTCACCATCGGTCTGCTCCACATGTACGACCACCTCTACCGTGTAAAGCGCGGCCCCGAGCGTCTCTTCTTCCTTCCCCAAGCTAAGAAGGAGGAGTACGGTTGCATGGGCTGTAAGTAAATTATCTTCGTAAAATGTAAGTATGCGCGTCAAGATAACTCGTAGCCCTAACCCTAAAAAGAAGTTCAGGGCGACCCTCGAAGACGGCAGGACTGTTGATTTTGGTGCACGTGGGTACTCCGACTACACCAAGCACAAGAATCCTTCACGTATGCGTTCCTATGTCCTCCGACATGGAGGTAGGATACCCAAAAGCACGATAGCTGAGCGAGATCCCAAGAAAATTCAAGATAAGATGCTAAGCATCGATGGGAGTGACAAAGAGAATTGGAAAATGAGTGGTATCGACGGGGCTGGTTTCTGGTCCCGTTGGTACCTCTGGAGTTTTCCTACGTTCCAGGGTGTTGAGAAGTTTATGTCGAAACGTTTTGGTTTGGTGTTTAGTTGAATCTTTCCATAATTTCTTCAAAGGCCTCGTCAGTCGCTATACACACTTCCAATGCACCATCTAACTCCCGTTTTGGAAAGTCGTCGTCTATTCCAACCGCACTTTCCCATACCTCACGTTTACGTTTTGAACCACTGAGCGTAAAAATGTCATTCGGATAAGCAGTTAGAGTATCCTTGAACTTGTTACCATCGAGTAATTCCTTTGCCTTTTCACATGTTTCGGATTCACGAAGTTTCTGTATGTGGTTTTTAGCCATCATCATGAATTCTACACGTTCATCTGCAGATAAACCAGACAGATCCGGTCCGGCTTTTTCATCTAATTCTTTCATTTCTTCCTTTCTCTCTTCGTTCATGACCTTTAAATCATTCGCGATATTCTTCCATTCGGTAGCGTTCATTTCTTTTAAGAAATGGGGTTCGGTCCCTGGGATAAACCCACCAAACCAACCCCCTGCAGCGGATAAAGAAGAGCAGAAGCAAAGAGCTATGATAGCAGCCATATTATAATGTACGTAGATTATAATATGGGTGAAGTACTTCTTATGGCCTGTGCCTTCTCATCTTTCGTGGGATCAGTAGGAGGTGGAATCTATTTCTTCTTACAGGAAAGAGAAAAGAATCTCATCACCGAAAAGCAAGCGTTACCTTACATTACCGCATACTTCGAATGTGATTTTAAGGGTGACGATCATGGTAAATTTGGCGATGCTTCGGATTTTGTAAAAGCTGAGATATCTTTGGGTATTCCTTTTAAATCCATCATCGTACCAGACGGTTTTACAGTCGACATGTATTCTCAGGAGGGGTATAAGGGTAGCAAATTATCGCGCAGAGGTCCATTCAATCAAAAATGTACTACCATTCATTCTATGATAATTACGAAGGAGTAGAAAGTCCCTTCTTCTTAAGGACATTTTTCAGTTCGGCCATGAGTTTCGCGCGCTTCGCGTTGATGACCGGGCGTCGGGGTGGTGGAGGTGGAGGTGGAGGAGGTGCGGATGGAGCACCCGCACGAACCACGGTAGGTGCGACAATGTTTTGACACACTCTGATAACTTTCTGTGCATTCTTCACACTGTTCTCAAAGTTCATAGTAATTTTAGAGCGAAGTTCTTTCGCTGATAGTTTGACTCGTTTTCCCTTGACAGTTTTAGTCACACGGAGACCGAGCTTTTTGGCTTTGTTTTTCAAGTCACGGTACTGCATCTACTGTTAACTGAGATTTTTTACTCAAAAGAGAACCAAATCGAAAAAAGTTTCGATTTCACCTTGTCCAACGAGTTGAGCATAGTTCAACTCCTCCTTACTAAAATATAACGGATTCACATTCGCCTCGAGAAACACTTTTCGTAATGTGACACCGTACGTATCCAAACGAATAAATATTTTACATAGCAATTCAAAATCGAGTGACTTTACACACATACAAAAATTCGTTTTATTTACCATGTAAGACCCATCATCGGTTCGAACGAGAAAGTGTTTTTTGATGAAGATATCCGTTTTGTCTATCGAGTGTAAGAGTTTGTCAAAGTCCATGACATTAGATACACCCGTGACTAGTTTTCTAATAAAGTCTCGCTTACATTGGGGGAGTGACATCTTAATTTGTATAAAGATAAAAAACGTCTTCACCATAAGATGAGTGATGCACAACAGCTTAGAGTGCTGATTCACAAGATTCTTCTTCCCAGACTTCGACGTCTCGAGGAAGAAGTTCATTCTCTACGAAAACACACATGGCCGTACGTTCAACACATGAAAGAGCGAAACCAGCTTGACGATATGGAGATGAAGGTGGATTTTCTTAGACATCTCGATGACGAGGGGGTGGCCGAACTTTTACGACTTAAATCGAAATATGCAGGAAACACCGGATTTCTCACCAGAGAATACGATACCGTGACACGGTTGAGAAATAATTTTTGTTGACGTATAGTAAAAGATGATTGGAAATCTCTTCAAGACTTCTGGTGAACCCATGGGTAACACCCAACTTGGATTTACCATCGCGTGTTTAGTTTGTTCCATCATGGGTATCATGGGTATCATGCGCATACCTTTCAAATCCCCTCCGATTCTTGCGGCGTGCGCCGTTTCGGCGTGCTGCTCTTCTAGTCAGACGAGTTCTCTGATTAACGATATACAGAAGCGCGTTAAGCAGAAAAAAGAAGAAGCTGAAAATTAAAAGAAATCATCCGTACGATACATATTCACTGTGAATGAACCAGTCTTTCCCAATACGGTGACTGTTTCATTTCCGTACAACTCTTCGCAACCGATGTCCTCCATGCAGTCTCTCGCGTTGTGACTGATAGAAACGGGGTACAAATTCTCCCCACCGGTGGTCGTGTAGTAATGATAGCGGTCACGACGCCCACGCACCTCCTTACCATAGAGAGGGAGTGTCTCACCATCACCACCCGTGATAATACCCATCTGCTGCATGTAGCCAGGTTTGTACTGTTTGATGGGTGGACCCCTGAATTCGGGCTCCCGCACCGGGGGACGACGCGTCTCCACGGGGCGGGGTGGAACGGGGACAACCTCGACCGGAACCTCCACAACCTTAGGGTTGTACCACATGTAGCCGAGTACACCCACGAGCACGATAAGAGTCAAGGTCATCAACTGAATCTTCTGTCGATTCTTCATTATAGTATAGGTGAGGAAATATTTTAGCAACCTATAGTATAATGCCAACTACTAAACAACTCCAGAACGCTAAGAAGAAATTAAAGAAAACTCCCAAGCCTTCGGGTAATACTCCCAAGATTCCCACCGCGGCACTTATGCGCCTCATAGCCGCCGACCCCAAGATTCGACGTAATAAGGAATTCATTAAGCGTGTTCATCAGCTTTCGAAGAAGTAGGTTTGATGTCCTCTCGAATGATCGTGATTGCGTTCGTCACAAATTCGAACATGTCGAAAATCTCATTTGTGTTACGTCTCTCGAGTGCCTTCTTGAGCTTCTCAACATTGTAGTCGAGTGAACGTTTCTCCTTCTCCAGATTTTGAAGTTGCTCCTCAAAATACTCAATCTTTTGATTGATAGCTTTCGTGGTGATTTCCAAATTTTTATCGAGTTTTTCAATTTGCCTCTCGTAATATTCCTTCTGTTTGGATAGGATCTGCCTCTTTACCTCCGACTCGGTCCGGTCGGCTTGAGCGTCGAGTCGCTGAATTTTCGTTTCAAACTCTTCCAATTCTTCGACATAGTTGGCGTGATACAAATCACGGTTGTACACGAGTTTCTTGATTTCACTCTGAAGTTTAAGATCCATGATACTTTACTTTACCTTTTTACCTTTAAGCAAATCACTTAGGTCATCGAAAAATATATCGAAGTGTCCCAACCTGTATCCGACAAAAGCCCATAAAACAAAGAATAGGGTTTTGGTCATGTTATTGATCTGGTTCTCTTCCATCTTGTATATCGGACCGACGAGTCTACCCATGAAGGTCTCGTCCTTGTGTTTACCGGTAACCATCATCTCCGCTTGTGTCAGTGCACACGTGTCATCGTTCACCGACCAATGGTAGAAGATGAAGGGTATAATGATCGAGTAAAATTCTAGGTTCCTCTTATTATTGGTAAACGGAACGATAAGAATAGCTAATAGGAATAGAGTGTGCAGAAGAAATATAATGTTCATCTATTATAAGATGACGGAGGAAAAAAATATGGAGGAAATGTGGAACGATTATCACGAAAATGTGCTCAGGCAATGGGGTGAGGCCAGTGCGTGTTATCGTTACATGCATCATCGAGCGTTTTTGCAATTTAAAAGAATGAGTTTACATTTCAATTTACCCGTGATTGTACTGTCGACCATAACTGGTACGGCGAACTTCGCCCAGAGTACTTTCCCAGAGGGTATGCGTAGCTCTGCACCGGCCATCATCGGTGGAATGAACCTGGTTGCCGGTCTCATAGCCACGATCATGCAGTTCCTTAAGGTGAACGAGTTGATGGAGAATCACAGAACTGCTGCGTTAGGACATGGAAGTTTGTCCAGAAATATTCGATTACAGCTTTCACTCCCCCGTGCAGAACGTAAAAAGGAGGGTCTAAAATTCGTCGAAGAGTGTAAGGCGATGTATGATAGTCTTTTGGAGCAGTCCCCTCCTATCCCTAAAAAGATACTCATGAATTTCGATAAAGAGTATCCCATCGAGGGTGTCTTTACGAAACCGGAGATACTCACTGTACGTCCCATACCACCCCTCAAACTTCCCAAGACGGTCGAGCCCATCGTGGCCATCACCAAGGATACACCGTTCGAGAAAATAGGTAAAATGTTAGCACCTAAGGAAGAGGAAGAGGAGCCTGAGGAGGAAGAGTATGAAGAGGAAGAGGAAGAGGAAGAAGAGACAGACGTCGAGCAAGGTACACCAAGAGAATGAACATGACGACGTTCATAAGAACTCCACATGCAACGTATGGTAAAATTTTCCTTTTTAAAGGTTCTACGATACGTTTATGTAGTGCGTTATTTTGAAGCACTAAATCTATGGCCTGATCAGTAAGGTCATCGATGGATTCCTTCATTAAAATAGTCGAGCAAAAAAAAGAGGTCGAAAATAGCGTGGAGACCATTCACACGAAACAGATTGAACTCATTCGTAAATATATCCGTGAACGAAAGAACGTTTTCATATGCGGAGCTTCGGGTGTTGGAAAGTCATACATTCTTAAACGGGTGCTCGAAGGCGTGAGTCATGTCGAACTTCTTTCGGAACACATGAAAAGTAAATGTTTGTTCCTACCCTTCATAAAACCCTCATCCAAATATGTATTCATCGAAGACTATGACCCTGTGTTCAAACCTATAATCGAACGAGTGTCTGACGGTGATCATATCACCCGAGGTGGATCGCTTTTAGTGACGTCCACGAACATGTGTATGTATCCAAACTTCGAGACGGTTTTCGTACCGAAACACAAACCCGAGACACTCATGAAACTCACGGACGAACGAGGACCAAAGGTGGAGAGTGCGGCTCATATGTGTAAGGGAAACATTCGAAATTTTTTCACCTATCTCGATGGGTACGATGTGATGGATGATTTCAAAACCCCCAAGGAGTTCATAGCGGATATTTTGTCCGATCCTGTACCCATACCCATTCACGATAGTATAGCCGAACACGGACATATGTGGGACATCTTCCAGGAAAACTACCTGGACTCGAAAGGTGTCGACGTCGTGGCCGCATCCAGCTCATTCTCTGATGCGGACTATTACGATAGTCACATTTACACATACGGAAACTGGAATCTCATGCCATACTTCGTCTTACATGCTCTGACCATACCAAAATCATCTCTCGGCGAACCGCTCGTGAAAGATAAGATTCGACCCGGAAGTTGTTGGACAAAGTTGGGAAATTACAAGATGCGTAAACAAAAGTACGACGAGATTCGTAAGAAATCCAGATTGGGATTTGGGATTGAAGAACTCTGCCTCTTGAAAAAGTATGCGGAGAAAGGGGACCTAAGTAATCTCGTAGATTACAAAATCTCACCTCAAGATTTCGACGTGATCAATCACTTGGCCGTCGGAAACAACTTAAAATCAAGAGACGTGACAAAAGTAAAGAAGGCTCTCAAGAATGTCTACGAAGGAGGAAGAAACTGAGATCGAAGAGTGTGTCAAGGTTATCGGAAATGAAATCCTCTTCTACGCCGATGTGGATAGAGAGAATGCACTTGACTTTGTAGAGAAGTTCAAAAAGTTGGAGATTGATCTTCTTAAGAAGAAGGCTGAACTCTTTGGTTACGAACCAATCATTAGGGTTCATATCATGAGTGACGGTGGCGACATCTTTGCTGGAATGACGTTAATGAACACACTCGAGTCCTCGCGCGTGAAGGTTGTTACCATCGCACAGGGGTCTTGTTGCAGTGCAGCGACGTTCATGCTTCTCGGAGGTGCTGAGCGAAAGATGGGTCGGAATGCCTATGTACTTATTCACCAGATTTCTACGGAGATGTGGGGAAATTTTCAGGAACTTAAACACGAGTTGAAGTCGACAGATAAGTTTATGAAGATGCTGAAGAAGATGTATCTCGAGAAGACTAAGATTCCTGAGAAAATGCTCAAGAAGCTCATGAAGAAGGATATCTATCTCAATCCTCGCGACTGCCTCAAGTATGGAATCGTCCACGCTCTTGAGTAATCTTCACAGAGCGCCTGTAGAGAGCTAGTACACATAAAATTATAAATATAACACAAAACGTATTCAAATTTAATGGCACAATTGTGCTTTCCGGAGGCCTAAGTCGTTCCATTCTGCCATAATTTACAACCGGTAAATCCGACATCTATTTAAAGCTGAGATATTAATACAGTATAATGGAACGCCTTATAAAGAAAGACAAGAACGGGACCGAGCGATTCACGGATATCCGTGTCGAGGACCTTGCTAACGGAACTGCTGACATCGTGAAGACGACTGGTGTCGTGGGGAGTGAGAAGGTATCCGTGTCCCGAACGAATGTGAAGACGGGGTACGAAAAGGCGCTCATGCGAGCCCAGACCATGTGGAACAATGAGAAGACCAAGTGTACACAGATTCTTCCTATGTTGGCAAACAAGTGGGAAGATCGTCAAAAGTACATCACTGAACCCTTTTACGTTCAACCCAAATTGGACGGGGTTCGTCTTCTCGTGTCAAATAAAGGATGCTTCTCTCGAACCGGAAAGCCTGTCCACGGTGTCGATCACCTCGCGAATGGACTCAAAGACGGTGAGTACCTAGATGGAGAGTGCTACGCTCCCAACAAGACGTTCGAGGAGATCACGAGTATGTTCAAGATGAACCCCGAATCACTGGAATTTCACGTGTTCGACTATTTCGATATGAACCGACCGAATCTCACATTCGAAGAACGAATGAAGCATGTCACCGTCGATACGTTTCACGTGAAGAAAAAGTCTGAAATTGTGGGCTACCACGACATGTTCGTGAGCCAGGGGCACGAGGGTATCATGATTCGTGACGCCATGAGTACCTATGAGATTGGTAAGAGAAGCAATTATCTTCTCAAGTACAAGGCTTTCCAAACTGAAGAATACCCCATTGTGGATGTTAAAGAGGGTACGGGTCGTGAGAAGGGTACTGCCATTTGGATTTGTAAGACGGGAGAACAACACTTTTCCGTCAAACCCGAAGGCACGTTGGAAAAGCGAAGAGAGTATCTCGTTGAAAAAGAAAAATACATCGGAAAACAGTTGACCGTTCGATTTCAAAATCTAACTGCGATTGGTGTCCCAAGATTTCCCGTAGGTGTGGTAGTTAGAGATTATGAATAATATTGATGTATAGAAATGAACCGAATCGCGATCGACATCGATGAAGTCTTAGTAAAATTCCTCTTTCCAATGGCGAAGCATCATCACAAAGTTCACAAACTTTGGAGTAAACCCAAATACAATTACGTGTACCGTGAAATATTTGAAATAGATGAAGCCACTTCACAGAAAATGGTCAGGGAATTTTATCAGTCCAAAGACTTCATGGATCTCGTACCTATAAAGGGGAGTCAAGAAGCTATGTACAAACTAAAAAGACACTCCAATAAAATGTATGTCGTCACTGGGCGTCAAGATGTCGTCCGCGAAGAAACGGAAACGTGGATTGAAAGTTTCTTTCCGGGTGTATTCGATGATGTCATCTTGACTAATAGTTTCACCCCAAACGAAGTACATAAAGCTGATATTTGCCGTGCACTCAACATAGGCCTCATAATAGATGACAACAAGAGTATTTGTGACAGGTGTATAGAAGATGGTGTCCGCGCAATCAACTACATCGGTGAAGATATTTATCCATGGTGTCAAGAAAGTGACATAAGTATTCGAGATTGGAACGAACTTAAAATATACGATGCATGAACTCGTAGAACACATGTCTCTCGGTCTCATCGGCCTCGGTGCCATCGGTGGTAACCTCGCCCTCAACATCCAAAAGTCTCATGAAATTCACGTGTATAACCGTTCACCCGAACAGGTTAGGTCCCTCGCGGGTGATTGTATGAATATTCGCGGTCACGAATCCATGGAAGATATGGTTTGTAAGATGCAAACGCCTCGAACGATCATCACCGCACTTCCCCATGGAGAGGTCACAGATTCCATGGTCAAGAAATTGAGTAAGACTCTTAGTGAGGATGACACCATTATCGACTGCTCCAACGAATTCTACAGGACTTCGAGGAACCGTGGTGCGTATTGCCAATCGAAGGGTATCAACTACGTGGGGACGGGTCTTTCCGGAGGTGCGAAGGGTGCGCGCATGGGCCCGGCGTTGATGATTGGATGCTCCGAGGAGGTATTCAAAAAGAATGAAGAACTCTTTGATTCGTTCGCAAAGAACTTTGCGTATATGGGTCAGGATTATGGCGTGGGTCATTTCACGAAGATGGTACACAACGGTGTCGAATACGGTATGCTCCAAGGTATCGCAGATGTGTTTGCGTATTGCAACCAAGATACGTACTACATGAATCAGGTTCTAAAGGAGGTTGAGGGTAGTGATATCGACGGGTACCTCACACGTTCGGCCATGCACGTACTCGATGAATACAAAATTCACAAAATCGCTGACGTGGGCGACATGAATAACACAGGTTTGTGGTGTTCGCAGATTGGTCTCGAGTATGGAATTCCTACACCGACCATCAACTCAGCGGTAAATGCACGATTCACGAGTCGACACGTCAAGGCTATCAATACCGCACAACACGCGAATTACGCCATCGACCCAATCGTCGGTCTGGATACCATGCGTTTCGTGTTTGCCGCTTCTATTTTGGAGGGGTACGAGCTCATGGCGACTCGTCACGTGGACGATGATAGTATCAAAAAGGCTTGGTCTTCTGGTACTATTATTGAATGTCCTATGATTAGTGAGAATTGCAGGAATATTCTGGAAGAAACGGTGGATAACGCGCGCGTGTTTATGATGTATTGTACGTCGGCGGGTATCCCCGCGCCAGCAGTTCAGGCTGCACTCACACAGTACGATTTTACGCATCAGACGTCTACGTCCATGAAGCTTCTCATGGCACAGAGAAACTATTTCGGTCAGCACGAAATGATCGAGGCGTGATCCCATAAATAGTCCACCTCTTCTTCGTCTAAAAACTGGAGTGTATTTCCAGCATCTATATTTCTGAGAACGTTTTCGTAAGCACACACACCGTAATCCATTTCCCATTTTATATTTCCGTTCATGAGTATGTACTTTTCCTTGGGTACCATTTTCTGAAGATCGGCCACGAGTTCGATACCCCTGTATGTCATTTGAATTTTGCATTCCGTAGGGGCTGTACCCCAATACGCGCGATTTCTTGCAAGTTGCATTATTTCTGGTTTTACCAAACTCAATTCTTTTAAGATTTTTTTACGACTTTCACCGAAATGTTTTGCGAGTATGGTGGCAAACAATAGGACGCAATGACTTTGATACATGTCACCCACTATACCTACAGTATCAAAGTAGTTTACCCTATCATTCATGTCATCACTTTCGTGTATTTTGATTTCTATGGTTTTGAGATTTTTAGGAGAACGGATATGATTCATCGTGTCCTTGAAAAGGTAGTGGTCGTTATACACCACGTTTATACCGTTATCCTCGATGAACGTTTTGATTCGTTCAAAATCGTACTTCGAGTGTCCGTGTGGCTTCTCGAGGATATACGTCGGGTTGACGACCCCGAGATAAGGTTCCACGTTTTCGCAAAAGTTGTGTGTGGGAATGGCCATGTAAGCGACGACGTTCTTTTCATCCTTGAGATGTTCCAAGTTCGCTACTTCCCTTCTTGATATGGGGGTATATGGACACCCCATTCTTTTGAGAGCGGGTATGATACGAGTTTGAGCCAGATGGCCCCTGGCACCAAACACCAAACAGTGATTCATCTGTTTTTATTTCGTGAGATTTTTTTGAATGAAAAATATATATGTCAGTGGGAATCGTTTTACCTAAAACTCTTATCGAGTTGAGTAACAGGTTGTCGGTACGATTGGAGGACCCCGTACATGTATCTCAAAATTTCAAATCGGTCAGGAGCATGACGACGAAAATGGAGAAACCGCGCAGGGTCTTTACTTTTCTTCCCTCGCACGTGGAAAATTCTAACAGCGTCATAGAATCACTGAGTAAAGAAATGGGACCCCTGGATGTTGTTATCGATTGTTACATGGGTACGAAGGAGGACGTATTCAGTCGCTGTAAGATGTGTGAAGAGAATAGCACGCAGTACTTACTCGCCACCATGACCAGGGACACTCTCGTCGTACATGGAGGTCGTACGGCATACATGGAAAACAAGAACTTGCTACGAAAAATCAAGAAACATACGTATTATGCCGGTCCAATAAATATCGTGTAACAATAAACATGTTCGCTCTTTTGTGTAAACCAGTTGTTGTACCGGTCCAGACAGGAAATCCAGTTTTGAGGGCAAATGATTGTCGTATTGCCTACGTGAGACCATCTCAATCACAAGAAGGTAAGCTTGAGATTGAGATACTTGAAGCACCTCCCGTCTATGTAGGACCGGATAAAGTTAGTGAAATGGGTTCGTGAGATTGATCATTTTTCCATTTTTAGATTTCATAAAAATAACTTCGTCGCATTCACCACCCCGCATCGTCATCTGGGCTTCGCCACACGTAGTACCAGGTTGTTTATATCTATCACACGCGATACTCGTTCTTTCGGTAATGTCCATATTCTGACTGTACCCAATGAACGTTCTATCAACCTCTCCACCCGAATCTTTCGCCTCGACTGTGGCTATCCAACAATACGATCCGTAGGCCCATTCATTTGGGATATCTGCGGGTGGTGGTGGGGCATCCAATAGGGAAGATCTACTTCGTCGCTTAAATCTCCTATTGAGGGAAACAACTGGAGAAAAAAGAAGTTTAACAACAGTCGACATTAATACTTATTTAATCTTAATTTTTAAGCCCATGTCGTCGAATCAGGGAACGTAAAAGTATACGTATCGGCCGTGGTGGTAATAGCGGGTGTTTCCTTAACCACAGTCGTACCATCTGCGGCGATAATGACAGCCTTAATACCCTGCGCTCGGTGTTTACAGCAATCAACGCGGTTGGTAATCTTAATCTTTTCGATTTCGTTTTCGGAGCCCAGATCAACGGTCATCTTATCAATTTCGTTGACGTCTCTACCAAGAGTGTGTGCAAAATTGGAAAAGTTACCATCGGTGAGATTTGGTAGAGGACCCGCGGGATGAAAATTGGCCGCTTCAACAGTTTTACTGGCGGCTAAACTGGTTGTACCGTCCTTAGCAAACACTTCCAGCTCGGCGAGATTGATAATTTTGTGTTTATCATCATCGTTACCTTCCGCATTCGCGTCATGGGCGACAGTGTGTTCCAGCCTGACATACTGACCCTTGGGGTAAGAAGGTCCGGTCGGGGTCGTAGTCGCGGGATCTTCTGGGGTCTCTCCACCACCCATAGCACCAGCTAATAGACTGGAAGAAATACAACACACACTGAGAAGTCCAACACCGGCTAACATAGCAGTTGGATTCGACATCGTTTATTATACTCCGATATTATTTACTCATATTTCCACACCGATGTAGAGGCGGTAAAGTCGTATGTCGAATGTCTCTTATCCCAATTGTCGATCACGGGAGTTGTTTTTAACTCCTTTTTATCTTTGTCGAGAAGAATTACCTTGACATCATTTATACGATTCCAGCAACAAGAAGCGCTTGTAGTCTCGCCTCTATTTGTGATTTTTACAGATTTTACATCTGCGTCAGATCCTAGGTTAATTTCCAGAAACGATAAACCATTACCTGTTGTGTGTGCAAAATTGCCTAAATCACCATCAACGAGGCGTTCAAACGGGCCGGCGCTATGAGGACCACCCGGGCCACCGGTTATAGTTTTGCCGGTGGCTATGTTCTTCCCACTCTTGTCTAATACTTCAACTTCTGCTAAATTTATTATATTAGCAGGATAATCCCCCGTTGTTCTCTCAAGTCTTACGTGCCTCACACCCTTAATCGTATCATTTACATCTGGAACCGCGGGTTCTTCTGGGGTCTTCTCACCACCCATAGCACCGGCTAATAGACTGGAAGAAATGCAGCATACGCTGAGAAGGCCGACACCCGCTAACATAGCAGTTGGATTCGACATCGTTTATTATACTATGAGATTTTTACATAGTGGATGACACTATCTAAGAATCTCCTCCGACCGGGTTTGAACCGATGACCTACAGGTTAACAGCCTGTCGCTCTACCAACTGAGCTACAGAGGAATGGTCCTCTCTACTAGAATCGAACTAGTGACCATTGGAACTACAGTCCACAGCTCTACCGACTGAGCTAAGAGAGGATTAAAGCTCCCACGTGGATTCGAACCACGGGTGGTGGATTCAAAGTCCACAGTGTTAACCAACTACACTATAGGAGCGTCTTCTATAGTAGTAATTGGAATCTCTTCTTTAAGCTCGTATTTGTATTTGAAGTAGTACATGAGCAAGGAGAAAAGACCAGCGGAAAAATTCGTTATGGTCATGGGCACGACGTTGTAGTAGAAAGAGTACACGAGGGACAGTACACTCGCCGTCAGGTTCAGGTGTAAAAAGTTATAGTTGATAGCTTTTGCGTCTTTGTGTTTGTACACATGATTAATTTCGGGTATGAACATGATGACAATGAGTATCGATCCTATCAGACCGCATACATCTATACCATTCATTCTTACTCATTTAAATTTTCTAACGTTTAAGTAGGTATGTTCTTGTTCGTCATACTCTTGGTGATTGTCGTCTACATTCTCGCCGTGACGTATAGGGAAGAGAAGATTAAAATCAAAGAGAAATACGATTACAAGTGTTTTCTTCTCACGGTCAACAGTGCCAAGACACGCCAAGAACGATTTTTCAAATACTATAGCGGATTTACTCCCATAGAAGTCATCTACGGTCCCAACACTGGGAACGTTAAAATCGCGAGGGAATACGAAGATATCATTGAACCTGAATATTTTGAAAAGGCTCTGGAAATGCATTACGACCCGACGGTAAAACGCCCGAACATAACCTATTTCAATCTCGGGGCTATAGGTTGTTTCGTGGGGCACATGGATTTCTATAAACGCTGTTTCGAACAGGGACTCAAATATGCGGTCATTTTTGAAGATAATGTCATCATCAAATCTTCCCGTCTGTTCCATGAAATTCAAGAGGTCATAAACGAAAAGGGTGAAAATATGGAGATGTGTTTCTTCCATTGTCTTTCCAGGCTTCCTGATAAAGACGAGGGAACTCTGGAAAAGGTGAAATGGATTTCGAGTACGAAATGCTACCTCATAAACGTGAATAATATGCGAAAGTACGTGAAGCACTTCTACCCGATGAATAATCACGTAGACATGAAGCATGAAGATTTAATAAACAAAGGAGCTCGAGTGTATTACAAAGATATGCGAAAGTATATGGTCATAGACAGGTCACAGAAAAGTCTCATCGGTCACAGTGACCACGGTGAGCGTAACTTTTTCTCGAGACATCATCCGCACGCCACCCCCAAGGATGTCAAGTGGGGGTATTAATTTTCACTGGTCTTTGAATCGCACTTTTTACAATGAGGAAAACCCATTGTAAAAAGTGATCCCAACGGGGCTCGAACCCGTGACCTTGGCGTGCCTTATATGGGTATGATCCCACTCGTGTATACGTAGTATAAG
>Ga0181574_10000381_pt1 | contig 41384 bp, 35 predicted proteins | sample 101ome_24_FD_145600 | JGI IMG/M metagenome (GOLD analysis project Ga0181574, IMG submission 145600) | Coastal salt marsh microbial communities from the Groves Creek Marsh, Skidaway Island, Georgia - 101410AT metaG (spades assembly) | ecosystem: Environmental > Aquatic > Marine > Intertidal zone... | reverse complement strand
TCTTACTTTAGAAACATTTTTTTCCATATTGATTTATTTAATTGGTTTACACGAAGATAATGATTATAAAGTAAAAAAACCGCTACACTATAACAGTATAACGATTTTATCATTTTAAGTTGCTCCTCCTCTTGGGCTCGAACCAAGGACCCTCTGATTAACAGTCAGATGCTATCGGCTAACGCCTTAGCGGGCAAAGCCCTTCTAACCACTGAGCTAGCAAGCTATTTGCATTTAAGTTGTTTAAGGATGTTTAACTAAAAGTGCCAAATAGATGCCAATTAATAGCCTATCCTATCCAAAAGTTTGCAAAAGAAAAGATGGCAAATACTATGTAGATTTTAAGCTTAATAGCAAAAGATATCGGTTGTTTAGTGGTCGTATAATAGGGTCTTCGCTATATCCTAATTCGTATCCTGCTAAATTACGCTACTCAGCAACATCTGATCTTGCCAAACAAGTATATGAGTTCATTCTTGCTAACAACTATTCTATAACTAAGCAAATCACTAAGGTTGAGCAATTTGATAACCTGATTAACAGCAAACTTTCTGAGCCTTTATCTGCTAGTTATCGCAAGGCGTTAAGCCAACTATCCCTTGTTTTAAGGAGCGAGCTAGTTAAAAAGGATCATATCTCAGCTTCATTTCTTGACACTATCCCGCTTAGATATAGTAATAATACAAGCTTTAATACAGTTAGAAGACATCTTAATGTATTAGTTAACTATCTTAAGAGTAGAAGCTTCCCAATTGAATTATCAAAGCTTAAAACTAGAAAGCAAGAAGAAGTGCTGCATAGCCCAATAAATAATGTTGAAGAGTTGCTTGATAGAATCAGAGATTTCAATAAAAATCTTTATTTGTGCTGCTTGCTTACATATGGATGTTTGCTAAGGCCACACCAAGAAATAAGGCTATTGAAATGGAAAGACTTTAGCGATGATTTAACGCTGATAAAACTAACAGGCAAAAAAGTAAAATCTAAAAGAAATCGAATTGTTCCAGTGCCATTATATGTAAGAGAAAACCTCATTAAAGGGAACGCTGAAGACAATATCTTTTCAAATGCCAATCAGCCATATAATAAAAGCTATTTCTCGCTTATTTGGAGGCGTTTTAAGCGGCTTAATCAGGATCTCGATAGTGGATATACTATTTACTCTTTTCGTCACTCAGGGGCCATAGAAATCTTTAAGAGAACAGGGAGTATAACCAAGCTTCAGAAAGCTATGGGTCATTCATCTATAAATATTAGTTTAACTTATTTAAGGGGATTAGAAATACCTGAACTTAAAGAAGAGGATATGCCGATGATTTGATTAAAACTAGTCTTTTGACAATTCTAATTCTATAGATTTAATATAATTAAGTTTAACAGTAGCATCTCCATTAAGTGTTTCTTCAATTGAATCTGAAATTTCACTGTGTGATAATCCATTTTTCAATCCTATTACCGTTTTTGTATATAAATCGCTTAATGTGTTTTTCAATTTTGTAACGTCCTCTTTTTTACTTAATTCACCGTGTCCAGGAATAATAATAGTATTATCATCACATAATAGTTCTAATGTTCCCAAAAAGTCAATTAATCCTTTTATTGAACCTCCATTATTTAAATCAACATATGGATACCCATACCTTACAAATGCGTCACCTGTATGAATAATATTATTGTTTTTAAAGACCACAGCACTATCTCCATCTGTATGGGCTTTTCCAAAATTATACAATTCTATTTCTTCATTTCCCTGACTTATGGTCATTTTACTTTCGTAGGTAAATACTGGCAATGATGCTTTATCATATTTGGGCTGAACAAAATCTTTAATAAAACTATATATCCCACCATAAAGTTCGACATCTTCCATCATTCTTTTTTTAGCATTTTGATGAGATATAATCGGGATTCCTTGTTTCCCAAATGCTCTATTACCATCAGAATGGTCGTGATGAAAATGAGTGTTAATGATATATTTGATAGGTTTATCAGTAATTTCTCTTAAAGAAGTCATAAGAACATCCTCTAGTATTTCATATTTATTGTCAATTAAAATAACCTCCCCATTACTTATAAAAACACCCACATTTCCACCACCACCTACAAGCATATAGAATTGGCTGTTAATTTTTTCAATTTGAAAATATTTTACTTCTTCTTTTACCGTATTTATCTGATTGTTGTAAACAGAGAGGTTAGGTTTTTGGGAATAACTTACTAAAGGAAATATTGCAATAAAGATAAAAAGTATTAAGCTTTTCATTCTAATTCATTTATGATTAATAATATTAAATATACAAATTACTCCCTGAACTTAATGAGGAGGATATGCCAATGATTTAGTAAACGGAGATTAGATTCAAAAAAAAAAGGGGGCTAATTATAGCCCCAATTTTTACCTTTAAACAATTAAATTGTCCCATCAATAATTGTGGCCTTCAATAGGTTTTCCTTTTCACTTTTTAGTATGCATCAATTTTTCGCAACATAAATTATAGGTTTACAGATTTTTCAAGAAAAAATTATGGAATTAGAAAAGTTCGTCAAAAACTGGCAGCGGTGTGATGGTCGCACCGGTGTTATAAATTCAGAAAGCGAAGTAGTAGCATAACACTTTGACCCAAGCGGGGGGATAGTTAAGATTATGTGACGCTGAAAGGGTAGATTAATTACAAAGTGAACTTAAAGAAACTTCTGTAGATCGGTAGGTGTCAGTTTGATTCTCATATCCATCATTGGAACTCAATGTGAGTAAAGTACCTGATGTATTAACGGAAAATTGAGTAGTAGAGGTAAAAATAGACTCACCACTGTAAATATATTCAATTTCAACTATTAATATATCAGGTGTATTTTCAACTATTACAATTTCAGCTGTTACACCTTCTATTTGATTAGTTCCTTCAGATAGTGAAAAACAATAATCATCATCTGAGTCATATGAAACAGCAAACTCAGTATTATCAAAAAAATAAATGTAAGAGCTATATGAGTCATCAGCACTAATCCAACCTGTACCGTCATATTTTTCTAGAAACGTCTGTGGCTCGTTAGATTCGTCATCTTTTGAACAAGATAATACAAGAAATAAAGAAGTTATAAATAGAATGTGTTTCATACTACAATATATAATAATTCATCTTATTTGCCCCAATTCTTTTCCATAATTAATGGTTCTGTTATTTTTTTTGTAAATTTTAAATATGAAAAGGATGTTGAAAAATTACTTGAAAGACCCACTATCAACTATTGCTGTTAACACAACAATATTTATTATGGGCTGTTTATTTTTTGGTTCTTTAGCCACTTTTGGTATAGTATCAGAATTTATTAGGGATTATAATGACCCACCACAAAACATAAGGCATCAACATATTCAACAACATATTGATGAACAAATTAAGTATGATGAAATGATTAAAATACTTGATTCAATTAATAAAAAGTTAGATTAAAATATAATCCAACGTTTATTTACTTTGCCCCAATTCTACCATAACTAATGCTACCCTTGAACAAGAACAGTATAATCCAGATACCTTTAGGTTCTTTAAGCGTTAGAAACTAATTTCATTATCTTAATTTATAAATAGTCATATCTAAAAACCCGGTTGATCTATGGGCATCACAATAAGTGCCATAGTATAAATTTAAAGCTTCTAATCAGTTTAAACAATTAATAGTCCCATAGTCCCAATAAATAGGGTCTGAAAATCATTGAGTGCTATCTTAAGCTCTTTAACCTTTAGCTTTTCGTGTCTTTATAAATAATGAGTGCTAAATATTCTTCCAAAAGCATATTCCGCTTATGTGCTTCTTCTAGTAGCTCTCTTTTTATTTTTGAACTAATCTTAATACATATTTCATTTTTCATATCTCTTTTTTATTGGGGTTATAAGATTTTAACATTATTCTCCTTTTCATATTCTCTAACTTTATTTAGCCTTTCTAACTCGTTACTAGTTTTAACAATATTGATCTGAATGTCAGATGGCTCATCAACAAACTGCTCATTAGTTAACTTTAGCCTAGGAATCGAATATTGCAATGCTATTTGTAGTAGCTTAATCTTTTGATTGTTATTTAGTAGCTCTATATCGATGCCTGCTATTATGCCATCTATCAGTTCTTGTAGCTGCTGCTTTATCTTAGCTGTTACTTTGTTTGGCACTCCTGCTATTCTGCCCATATTTTGTGTACTTTTTGTTAATAGCTATTATATATTATAACTGCTTTATCTTAGATCTTTCAGGACTAGATATACCTCCCCTAAGGGAGGAACTGGCTGTCTATAAACTGCTTCACCTTGAGTCTCACAATCCTAGATGTTTTAGCTACAACTATAGAACATTGCTAAAACTTGAGAGTACTTATCACGTCTATAGCTTGTGACCCTGCAAGGCGTCTCTCTTGTACCTACCTGTCTTGCCTTTTGCTTTTTCTACAAGACTGTTTAAAACATTAGCCGAAAGTATTTAGCCAAAAACTAATGAGTTTTTCACCCCTTTATTAGGAGCCTCATAATTATATAGCGTTTGGGGTTTGTTTTTTTGCATTTTTAAATATTTTCTAAAAACACTTAGGCAGACTGAGAGGTTTCAATCAAGCTTAACAACATAAATTATTAGAGGAAATTTGTAGGAGGTGGTGATTAGTGCCAAATAAGTGCCAAGAATTGACTAACTTTAAACTAAACTTATTTGCAAAGAAAAACCCCTCGATGTCTCGAAGGGCTTGTAATGCTTGAGCTTTTGCTCGATAAATTTTAGCTCCTCCTCTTGGGCTCGAACCAAGGACCCTCTGATTAACAGTCAGATGCTCTAACCAACTGAGCTAAGGAGGATTTTTGTGGGGCAAATATAAGCGCAAAATTTTAAATACAACAAAAAAAGGGTTAAGTATAGCAAGATAAACGGTGTTTTCTGTTTAGTTTTATAGAAATTGACTCCCTACGTTTCAATTAATACTTTTATGGCCGCTAGGATTTTAGGTTATGGTGAAATATTAATGAGATATTCAACCCAGTCTGTAGCCAAGTCAATAAAGGAGTTTTCGGATCAATATATTGGCGGTGCCGAATTAAACACCCTGATTAGTTTGGCCTCTAGAGGGCACCACTGTTCGTTGATTACTTCCATTCCTAAACATTCAGAAAGCGGTGAAATTATAGAATTATTAGATACTTATAAAATTAAACGATCCCATATACATTTTGGCCAACATAAACTAGGAAAATACTATGCCCAAAATTTGACTTCCAAAAAAACCTTGTCCATTACCTACGATAGAAAAGACAGCAGTTTTTCAAAATTTCATTTATCGGAAGAACTGATCCATTCCGCGCTTAGGGAGAAAGAAATGTTAATTCTTACAGGCATTTCTCCGGCACTGTCTGAAATTTGTAAAAAAAACATGCTCAGGATAATAAATGCAGCCCATGATCAAAAGATCAAAATAGCCTACGATATGAATTATAGGCCTCAATTGTGGTCCAAAGAACAAGCTAGTATTTTTAACAAACAGGTCCTAGACAAAGTCGATTTTTTGTTTACCAATTGTGGAGCAGCCAAAGATCTTTTGGGCTTTCCTCTGGCTAAAACAAAGTCGATAGAGGATGTGATTTCGGAATCCAAAAAAGCGATAAACTATTTGAATTCATTTTCAAAATTTGAAATAGCGGCCTTTAATATCAGAAACAGCATAGGGGAAGATAACAACCGCTTTGGATCACTAATTTGTCACGCAGACACCTTTTATACCGGGCAGTTGTTCACTACAGATATTGTAGATTGTATCGGCGGCGGAGATTCTTTTATGGCTGCAGTTTTACATGGATATTTAAACCAATGGCCTTGGGAAAAAGTGGCCGATTATGCCGCAAAAACCTTCGCCATCACCCATACTTTAGTGGGGGATCACAATACGTTAAGTGATGCAGAAATATTAAATTACAGCGAATGGATGCAATAAACAACCCAGCCCTTTTCAGTTCCAAAATTGTTGTGTTATTGGAGATAGATAACGATACCCTTGCCTACGATTTGGCCGCTTGTTTGGTCGATACCGGGATTGATAATTTAGAAATTGCCTTGCGGACACCCCATTCAAAAAGCGCTGCAGAAATCATCAAAAAAAACTTCGATTTTGTAAACGTAGGACTGGGAACGGTTACTTCATTAAAAGATGTAGATTTTGCTGAGGATTTAGCTGCCAAATTTGCCTTTGCCCCCGATTGTAAGCCCGAAATATTAAAAGCCTCCCTTGCCAAAAAGCTTTTCTTTATCCCTGGAGTTTCTTCTGCACAAGAAATAGCATTGGCCTATGAGCACGGCTATCGGTTGTTGAAATATTATCCGGCCGAATCCTCTGGTGGCGTGGACAAGTTGGCGGTATTGCACAACAGTTTGAAGGATCAAAACCTACGGTTTATCCCCTCGGGAGGAATCAATGTATCGAATATGCAAACCTATTTGGACCACAGCTTTGTGACGGCCGTTGCAGGAAGTTGGATTGCCCCAAAATCGTTAATCAATGAAAAGGATTGGAAAGAAATAGCCACGCGGGCCAAACAGGCCCTAAAGATAGCCGGCCATTAATTTTCCACTTCTACGATCATATCAATTTCTACAGCAATATTAGACGGTAAGGAGCCCATACCGACAGCAGCCCGCGTATGCTTACCGCGCTCACCAAACACCTCGACCAACAAATCAGAACAGCCGTTGACCACCTTGGGGTGCTCGGTAAAATCGGATGCCGCATTGACCATGCCCGATACTCGGACAATTTGTTTGACTTTTTTTAAATCACCCACCGCTGACTTGAGGGCCGAAATTAAATTAATCCCCGTAATCCTAGCTGCCTGATAGCCTTCTTCTATGGTCAAATCTTCACCCACCTTACCTTGAATATACTCGCCATTGTCCTGAAGCGGTCCTTTTCCCGATAGGTAAAGTAAATTACCTGTCAATACGGTATTGACATAGTTGGCCACAGGACTCGACGGTTCGGACAATGTGATGCCCAAATCCTTGAGTCTTGCTTCAGGATCATAGGCACTGTTTGAGCTGGTTTGGGCGTTACAGCCTACCCAAAACAGGCAACCAACGATTAGGCTCACTCCTTTTCTTATTGTTTTATACTGCATGCTCTTTTAATATAGATTGAATCTTTTCGGCTACGATGGTTTCTTGTCCCGGTACCATCATCCATGTAGTTATCCCAACCTCCCGATTGTTGCCAACCGTTTCGATGGACGGGCTTCCATTTCTTAAAATTTCTCTTAGCTGGTTTGGGCTAATCTTCACTTTATTTTCGTCCCAACGGATTTTTAGGCTGGGCACATGATTGGCGTGTGGCGGCACATGAATAATTGTCTCAACACCCTCAACCGATTTGGCTGCATTGCTGATTAAATCAATCTGCGTTTCCCACATTTGCCACTCTGCTTTATGGTCTTTGGCCAAATAAAGCTCCAAGGCAGCCAACATACCCAAAACTTCTTCTTTATTCACCTTCATTCCTCTACCAATGGTTTCGCCTCGCGGTGGGGTATGCAGTCTTGCTGCTTCGATATAGGTTTTTTTACCCAAAAGTAGTCCGGCACTTTGTGGCCCTCGAAGTCCTTTTCCCCCCGAAAAAGCGACCATATCAAAGCCCATTTCTGTAAACTTAAATAGATTTTCAACCGGAGGAACATCTGCTGCACAATCTATAAACGTTGGGATATTGTGTTTTTTTCCTAATCGTACAAATTCTTCCCATTTGATGTCACCATTTTCGGTATTGGCATTGAGAAACCAAAGCATGGCTGTTTTTTCACTGATGGCATTTTCCAGCTCTTGGGCCGTTTTTACTTTGACTAACTTGGCGCCAACATTGGTCAGCGCTTGCGAATAGCCAATGCTATGCGATTCTTGTAATATAACCTCGTTTCGCAGCCCCTCAGTATTGGGTAACTGCTTTACTTTTTGTGGGTCTTTTCCACACATAACCCCCGCCATAGCAATACTCATGGCACCAAAACAGCCAGACGAAACTGTGGCTGCTTCGCAATTTAAAAGTTGGGCGATCCTTTGACCGACTTTGTCATGTAGCTCATCGAGGTTTACATATTCATGTGAACCGTAGTTGATCGCTTCGACGACTTCTTGCGCCATAAGCGATCCCGTCATGGAGGTATAAGTGCCCGCAGCGTTGATAAACGTTCGTATGCCCAGTTCTTTAAAGTAGTCTTTTTTAATGTTACTTAGAATATGTCGGGTTTCTGCCGCGAGTAACTCATTTTTTGAAAACAACCCCCCCACAAAGGGTAGCGTAATCAAAGACTTTAATACATTTCTTCTTGAATTCATTGTTTTAATTTTTAATCTAATGCTGCAATACAATCAATTTCAACCAGTGAATTTCCCGGAACACCGCCATAGGTGGCCACGGTAGTTCGTACAGGTGGATTTGCTCCGAAACGCCCTCTATACACTTCATTCATGGCTTTATAGTCTGCCAGATCTGCAAGATATACATTGACCTTTAGGACTTTTTCCATCGATGAGCCATTTTTGACCAACTCTTTTTCGAGCTCGTCGAGTACGTGTGCAGTATGCGCTTTGATATCGCCCTCAAAATGGGCGCCCTTTCCGGCTATATACAGGGTGTTTCCATGCTTAACGGCACTGGAAAACAAGGGGTAATTTTGATCAAAGACCACGTCGTTAGAAATTTTTTCTTGTTTTTTTTCTGCGGCAGATACTTGGGAAATTCCAAATGCACCTGCCAGTCCCAGGGTGACTTTCTTTAAAACGGTTCGTCGATTATTTTTCATGTTGTATTGATTTAATGTTTACCAAGTTCTCTTTTTTAATAATTCTTGTATTTGTGCTTTGGGTACAGGAAGTTCATCCATATGGTCTTCGAGCCATTTAGCAAAATCCTTTTCGATGGCTTCCGACCATTTATTATCAATCTGTCCCGGGGTATAGATTCCTTCTTTGAGGCGGGTAATGCCAAACAAATCCCGGAGGCGTACAATTTCAGAAGTAGTAACTACTTTTTCGGCCAAATGGGCTGGAATAAAAATGACACCGGTTTTTTTGGCCAGTACAACATCACCCGGCATGACCGTTGCTGCGCCTATTCGTATAGGATAATTGATGCTTAGCAACATGACCTCTTTGATAAACGAGGGATCCCATCCTTTGACAAAAGCATTAAATCCGTCAATTTGCGAAAGTCCTTCCATATCACGGCTCGACGCATTAAAGACCACCCCTGTTTTGGATTTGGCATAGATCGCGTTTCCTAGGTTATCACCGATCAACGTACCGTCTACAATTTTTCCAAATCCATCTGCGACATACACGTCATATTCTACCAGTTTGTCGATGGGCCAGGAGTTGGTATTTCCAATTTCCCCTTTTGCTAACCCCATTTTTTTGATCTGGTCGGATACATCGGGCCGGTTGGGGAGATATTGAACGGTTAGCGCCCGTCCTACAAAGGGAACGTCGTCATGTAGGGGTTGCCAATTTCCCTCAAATTGATTGAAATACCCTTCATTTTTTAGCACCACCCAGGCCTCTTCAATAGAGACTTGCTTCATGCGTTCTAGAATGGATTGGGTCACCTTTGGGCGGCCATCGTCAAAACGCTCTCCCTGCCATAGGGGGGTTAAATCGAGCATTTGTTCTTTCGAAAGGTTTTGTGCCAAACCCGAGGATAGGTCAAGCAACAGAAGAAGGCTAAAGAAAAATGTAGAATAGTTTTTCATGGTTATTTTTTTAAGGTTCGATCTCTCCACCAAGTTGCCAAGGAAGAACCTGAAATATTCATCCAAGGCCCAAAAATGGCTGGGGCCAATCCAACGGTGGCAATTTTGCCCATTTCGAGGGCAATCCCGGTAGCCAAACCACCATTTTGCATACCTACTTCAAAAGCTATGGTGCGGCAATCTTGTTCTTTCATTTTAAATAATTTACAACTCCAATACCCCAGAAGATATCCCAATAAGTTATGAATAATTGCCACAAGTATCAACAGTAGGCCAATCGTTAACAAGGAATCTCTTCCTGCTGCAGTAATTATCATGATAATGAGCGCAATACCTGCCATAGAAACCACCGGCATAGATTGGTCTAGCCATTTGGCTTTTCCATGAAAAAAGAAATTAAAAACCAGTCCAATAAAGACAGGTATAATAACGATTTTTAAAATAGAAGTCATCATACCTACAAAGTCAATTGGAACGAAAGAGCCGGCCAAATACTTCATCAAAAACGGGGTCATTAGAGGCGCTAGCAAGGTGGCAAACGCCGTTAAGGTTACCGATAGAGCGACATTGGCGCGCGCTAAGTAGGCCATCACATTGGATGCAAGTCCACTGGGGGAAGACCCGATTAGAATGATCCCTGCGGCGATTTCGGGGGGGAAATTAAAGAGGGAGGCCAACGAAAACCCTAGAAGGGGCATGATGGTAAATTGACAGGTCAAACCTATAAAAACCCCTTTGGGCATTTTGATCACCCCATAAAAATCTTTAAAACTCATCGCCGTGCCCATTCCAAACATGATGATTTGAAGCAAGGGGACAATCAACTTTTTGAATTCAAAACCATTGAGCTCGACCAAATACTGGGGATAATACATCGCAATGCTCACCGCTGCAAAAATCAAAACGGTAAACGAAAACCCTTTGTATTTGGGAGATGCATTTAAGGCCAACGAAAGACTGATAAAAAACCCGATTAACCATGGCCCGGTTCCTGCCGAAAGATCAAAGAGATACGAAAGGCAGGTCAATAGGAATAGAATTCCAGTGATTAGCAAAAGGAAAGATTTCTTTTTATTCATGGCTATTCGTTCCAATTTTTGGCGGCCAAACCATTTAAATCATATACCACTTGGCCATCTTTCATGGTCAATTCACATTCCAGTTTTTGATCGCCCTGCATTTTTTTATTTTTTGTATCTACAAACCCAAAGTCTCCGCTGCGCAAATTCAAAATGGTAATATCTGCAACCGCACCCACACTTAGGCTTCCCAGATCTTCTCTTTTTATTGCTTTGGCAGATTCCCAGGTAGTTGAAGCAATGACTTCATCGAGGTCTAGCCCCATATTCAAAAATTTAGACATTACATTTAACAGGTCTTTCATTCCACCATTCATGCTCCCGGTATGGAGGTCGGTACTGATGGTATTGGGTTTTAGACCTTGTTCGATCGCCGGAATGGCCTGGGAAAAATCAAAACTTCCACCGCCGTGTCCAACATCGAAGATGATTCCTTTGTTTTGGGCTTCGATTACATAATCACTCAATTTATGGTCGATGACGACGGGTGTTCTTCCGTTTACGTTGGCATAGGCATGTGTATAAATATCTCCCTTTCGCAATTTGTGTAGCAACAAAGAATCTAAGGGCATTTCGGGCTTGCTACCGCCAAAATCTATCATCACAGGGCGATTTGACAAACGCCCGGCTTCGGTTACTTTGTCCACGGGCAGCCAATTGTAGCCGTTAAAATGGGCGAGCTTAATACCTACAATCAACTCCGGGTATTTTTCGATTATCTCAACCGTTGATTTGGGGTCCATATCTGCTACATCCTGTTCAAATTTTCCCCCTTGCATACCACTTCCTACAATATTAAGAAAGGACAATACCCTGGTTTTGGCCTTGTCGATGACTTGCTCTTTAAACAACTCAAAATTTCTCCAGCCTGATCCTCCAACATCCACGATAGTGGTGATCCCCGTTCGAAACGTAAAACCATCGGGGGCCAATGCAGAAAAGCTATTGCTTAAATACCTGTTGGGTGTAGTCCCGTGAAAATTATGACTATGGATGTCGATCAGTCCCGGTGTAACGATCAGGTTTTCAGCATCGATGATTACTGCCGCCTTGTTTTCGGATAGGGAGGTTCCAACAGACTGGATTATACCATCTTTAATACCGAGGTCGCCGACCCTATCGATTTTATTTTTGGCATCGATGATTCGACCATTTTTGATGATGACATCATATTCTTGAGCGCAAGACAGATTAAACGACGCTATTAAAAAAAGGCTTAGATAAAATGATTTTTTCATGGTTTTAGTGGTTTATTTGATTTTCTGACTTCTTCGACCTCATCCATCGATATGGCCGAAGAGGTATTCCCAAAGCTTTTTCGGATATAGGTGAGTAGATCAGCGATTTGATCGTCAGTTAAAAAGTCGTATTTGGGCATCACACCGGTGTACATTTCGCCATTCACTTCCAAATCTCCTTCTGCTCCATTAAGAAGTATTTTGATGAGGGCTTGTTTTTCGCCATTCACCCAGTTGCTGGTTAGGGTTGGGAACCTACTCGCTGCTCCTTGTCCATCGAGTTGGTGGCAGGATACACAATGCTGGTTGTATAAGTTTTGACCAAGTTCATCGGATGCGAGTTCGATACGATCCGTTATTTTATCAGGCGTACGAATATGGCTTAACGCTTTTCGGGCGTTCATTTTTTCGAGTTGAGTCATCGAAAAGTTTTCTTTGTCCAAGATATAATTGATTTTCCAAATCCTTCCTTCCCGACTGTCACTGATAAACATAGATCCATCGGGGGAAAAGGCGATGCCCATCGGTCTGAATTGAGCATCTCTCGTGTTGATAATGGGGTCAATGCCTGCAAAACCATCTGCAAAAACTTCAAATTCACCCGGTATGCCATTTTCAAAGGGAACGAATGCCACAAAATAACCGGCTTGGGGGTAGGGAATCCTATTGGTCGAGCCATGAAACGCAATGAATGCACCGTTTTTATAGCGGTCGGGAAATGCATCTCCTTGATAAAATACCAAATCATTGGGTGCCCAATGCCCAGGAAAACCAAGTATGGGGTCTTTAAAATCTTCACACATCCCTATAATATCCCCATCACCTCCATATTCGGGTGCCAAAACTTTTTTGTTTTTGATTTGGTCGTAATAACAATAAGGCCACCCATAGTGGTCGCCCTCTTCAATTTTCACAAACTCCTCCGAGGGAAGTACGGCACTTTCCCAGGTGTTGAAATGATTAGGCCACAGCCGGGCCAAATCATCACGTCCATGAACTACGGCGTATAAAGACTGATCGGAGGGGTTCCAGTCCATCGCAACGATGCTTCGAAGTCCTGTGGCGTATAGCGTCCCGTCTTCTTGTGTTTGATTTAGCTTGTCGGCATCAAATTTCCAGACACCTGCGTGTTTTTCCAGGTCGGGACAAGGGTTTTGTCCGGGAGTCAAGGGTGTTCTTTTTGGGGTTCGGCAGGCATTGTTTGGTGATCCAAAGGGCACGTATAGATTCCCCTGATCATCAAAAGCAATGGGTTTGGCAATGTGTTCATGTGAGCCATGTTCGTGGTCATCGATGACCACCCTTTCGTGTGGACCAGTAGGCACAATTCTATCCGCGTCAAGTTTTACCCGATAGACATTCAAATGATTTGAATAATACAAATACCCCTTATGAATTCTTGCCCCTGTTGAGTAGTTCCCTTTTTGGGGAAAATGGTACTGCCCAAATTTGATCAGGGAATCATAATGGCCATCTTTGTCAACATCTTTAATTCCAGCCAAAACACCCTGTTCACTTTGTCGTTTAAACTTGGCGTAGAGCACCCCGTTTTCGTTCACTGCCATATGGCGAACTTTTTCCCCTATACTATCTACATATACTTCATAACTAAATCCTTCAGGTAAAAAAAGTTGATGAACTGGAGGGTTGTTTTGACAGCTAGATAAAAAAACCAACCCTAAAAATACGTAAACTAGCAAGACGAAACTTTTCGAAAGCCGCTTCATTTGAAATAAAATAATTAATTTAAATTAAAAAAAAAAATATGAGCTTGCGACTTTTTATTTACTTCATCTTGTTTTCTTGCTTTGCCTGCACCAATCAGCAAGGGATTTACGAAGCCTATGATTATGCCTATGTAGGCGATTATACCCTTGGCCTTGAAGGGCCTGCGGTCGATTTTACCGGGAATCTATATTTTGTCAATCCACTAAAAAAAGGAACCATTGGTACAATTAATACCAAAAATGAGTTTAGTCTTTTTTTAGACAGCCTTCCCAACGGGAGTGTTGCTAACGGTATTCGGTTCGATTCGAATGAATCAATGTACCTAGCCGACTACACCAATCACCAGGTATTGCGGGTTGATTTAACAACCAAATCCATAGAAACATTTGCCTATGATTCGCTCATCAATCAACCCAATGATTTAGCCATCAGCAAAAATAATGTACTATTTGCTTCAGACCCCAATTGGGAGAAGTCAACGGGTAATCTTCTCAAAGTGGTTGACCAAAAGTTTTCTATCGTGGAAGCCAATATGGGAACGACCAACGGCATTGAAATAAGTCCTGATGAAAAAAAATTATACGTAAACGAAAGTGTTCAAAGAACCATTTGGGTCTATGATTTAGACCCTGAGTTAACTATTTCTAACAAAAGAGTGTTCTACACATTTGATGATTTTGGATTGGACGGTATGCGCTGTGATAGCAAAGGAAATTTATATGTTACCAGGCATGGAAAAGGTACGGTGGTTGTCATTAACCCTCAGGGTGAGCAAATCCAAGAAGTGCAACTAAAAGGAAAAAAACCTTCCAACATAGCTTTTGGTGGCACCGATGGAAAAACTGCATTTGTTACCCTTCAGGACCGTGGATACATTGAGGCTTTTCGCACCAAATTTCCCGGCAGAGCGCATATGATGAAGTTGCAAAACGCCAAAAAATAAGTACCGACTTTCGGCATACGGGCATTTTACCAAAAGAAAATGTTTGTACCTACCCAAAAAAGGCGCGGTAGATATCGTTACCATTGGCGAATAACACCAAGCTCATCAACAACAAAAAGCCAAACAGTTGGGCATATTCCAAAAAGCGGTCATGGGGCTTACGTCCGGTAAGTATTTCATACATCAAAAACATGACATGCCCTCCGTCCAAAGCAGGGATGGGTAGCACGTTCATAAACGCCAACATGATAGAGATCAAGGCCGTGCTGGACCAAAAACCTTTCCAGTCCCAAGCAGGAGGGAACAAATTGCCGATGGCACCAAAACCACCCACTTGAGTCGCTCCTTTTTTGGTAAAAATATATTTAAACTGCGCCACATAATCATATAGTGTCCAATAGCCATAGGCAAATCCCTGGACGATGCTCTCCGTGAGTGAGAGTTTGACATTGGTGTATGCAATGTTGGGAAGCATAGGATAGACCCCCAGAGTACCCGAAGTGGTGGTGGTAGCCTGTAGGGTCAACCGGGTGTTCCCACGCTGAACTTCCAAGGCCAAAGGCGATGATGGTGCCCCCCCGACGAGGGTTATAAAATCGTCCCAGTCGGCAATGTCTTGGGCGTTGATACCTAAGATTTTATCCCCTTGTTGAAGGCCACTAAGTGCGGCGGGTGAGTCAGGCACGATGCTGTCTAAAACAGCGGGTAATGCTGGACGAAGGGGAATCATCTCTCCGCTTTCAAAAATTTGTGTTCCGATATCTTCAGGAATTTGAATCATTTCCTGGTCCCCATTGCGACGCGCTACGGTAACGGTTTCTACATTGCGCAAAAACAAATAGCGATTTACATCCAAGACATTATCCAATGTTTGCCCATCGACGGCAAGGATACGATCGCCTTTTTGAAATCCAATTTCCTGTACGACGGCCGAGGGTTGAATACCGGCGGGTAATGCTTCGTTGCCCAGGGTGTCTTTGCCCCAAACAAAAAGAATCATCATATAGATTAAAAAACCCAAGATGAGGTTTACGGTTACCCCACCCAACATGATGATAAGCCTTTGCCAAGCCTGTTTTGAGCGAAATTCCCAAGGCTGCGGGGGCTGCTGCATTTGCGCAGTGTCCATACTTTCATCTATCATGCCCGCTATTTTGACATAGCCCCCCAAGGGCAGCCAGCCAATTCCATAGACCGTTTCCCCGATTTTCTTTTTAAACAAGGCGAACTTGATATCAAAAAAGAGGAAAAACTTCTCTACGCGGGTTTTAAAAATCTTGGCAGGTATAAAATGTCCCAGCTCGTGTAGTACAATCAACAACGATAAGCTCAGTAACAATTGTATGGCTTTGACCATAAATGGGCTCATAGGTAAAATTTTTGCCAAAAATAGGGTTTTTTAGAGCAGTACTTGGCCAGCCGCCAAACAAATTGACAGATCTTTAACAATTGATGGGGATTACCACCCATTTGACGTACCTTTGTTACCCAGTAAAGCGATGCGTCATTTTTTTTCAAAATACAAGCTCTTTTTGACCGTTTTTGGGTTGGTTTCTTTGGTGATTTTGGGGTTGTTCTACCGGGCGCTATCCCCCCAAAAAACACTCCCGATTTATCAACCTGCAATGGTCAATTTTGAACTGGTTGACAGCACCCTCCAACACGTCAAAAAGTTTCATAGAATCGCTGATTTTTCACTCACCAATCAAAACGGTGAAACGGTTACCCACCAGCAACTCGATGGTAAGATTTATATTGCCGATTTTATCTTTACCACCTGTCCGACCATTTGTCCGGTGATGACCGAAAACATGGTAACGGTCCAAAAGGCGCTGAAAGACAATCCCCGCATTCATCTGGTTTCTTTTAGTGTAACTCCCGAAATCGACTCCGTCCCTCGACTCAAAGCCTACGCCCTCGAAAAAGGGATCGATGACGAAAAATGGGACCTGCTTACCGGCGACAAAAAAGCCATCTACCGACTGGCTCGCCAATCGTATTTGGTGGCCAAAGAAGACGGTGATGGCGGACCCTATGACATGATTCATACCGAAAATTTTGTCTTGGTCGATCCCCAACGACGCATTCGGGGTTATTATGATGGTACCGATCTAGAGGCGATTTCCAGTCTGTTGGAAGATGTGGTGTTTTTAGAAAAAGAATTTTTCGAAAACTAAGCCCTGTTTTGTCCCTACACCCCCAAAAATTTCCCTACATTTGTTTTTTAAAACGATTCTAAATAATGCCGTACCTAGATGAGCTCCAGCCTGGAGAAGAAGCCGTTGTTACTGGGTTTGAAATCGAAGCACTTCCACTGAAACTTATCGAAATGGGCTGTTTGCCCGGCAACCGAATCACCCTCATTCAAAAAGCCCCTTTTAGCGACCCGCTCTACATCCAAATCGATGAGGCACATTTGGCCATCAGTAGAGCCATCGCCCACCAGATAAGTGTTGAAACGGTATAATCAAGATGGGACTTTCAATCAACGTTGCACTTATTGGCAATCCCAACACGGGTAAAACCTCCGTTTTCAATCTTTTGACTGGACTCAACCAAAAAGTAGGTAACTATCCTGGGATTACCGTTGAGAAAAAAGAAGGTACGTTTCGTTTAGACCGAACGACCAAAGCCCACTTAATCGATTTGCCCGGTACCTATAGCCTTAACGCCTCTTCGATGGACGAAAGCGTAGTGATCGAGTTATTGCTCAACAAAAACGATCGCGATTACCCCGATGTTGCGGTGGTGGTGACGGATATAGAAAACCTGAAGCGCAATTTGTTGTTGTTTACCCAAATTAAAGACTTGGAAATCCCAACCCTCTTGGTGATTAATATGTCCGACCAGATGCGGCGCAAAGGCATTCAACTCGATACTGAGGCTTTGGCCAAAGATTTGGACACTCAAGTGGTCTTGATGAGCTGCCGTGAAAACAAAGGGGTAGAAGAACTCAAAAAAGCTTTGCTTAACTACCGTAAACTCAGCACCAAGCCCCTGCTTGATGTGATGAGTATCGACCCGGAATATTTTCAAAGCCTAAAAAAGACCTTTCCCAACCAGTCGTTGTATAAACTGTGGTTGGTGATCACCCAAGATGTCAATTTTGCCAACCTAGACCGCCAGCGGGTGGCCGATGCATCGGGCTTTAAAACCCAATCCGAAACCTCGCTAAAGCGCCTACAACATACCGAAACCGTCAAACGTTACCAAATCATAAACGACCTGCTCAAACGGAGCTACGATGTTGACCGTGTACAAGGCACCGACCTCCGGGGTAAACTCGACCGTATTTTGATGCACAAAGTAGGTGGCTATGCCATCTTCTTTTTGATTTTGTTGACGATCTTTCAAGTGATTTATGATTGGAGCAGTGTCCCCATGGATTTTATCGATGAGACTTTTGCACAATTAAGTGAAATTGTCAAAACCCATTTACCCCCCGGGATGTTTACCAAATTAATCGCAGAAGGGGTGTTGCCGGGATTGGGCGGGATATTGATTTTTATACCCCAAATCGCTTTTTTATTCCTCTTTATTGCTGTGTTGGAAGAAACCGGCTATATGAGCCGCGTGGTGTTTTTGATGGACCGCAGCCTACGGCGCTACGGATTGAGTGGCAAAAGTGTTATTCCCTTAATTTCAGGAACGGCCTGTGCAATTCCGGCAGTCATGGCTACCCGAAATATCGAAAACTGGAAAGAGCGTCTCATCACCATATTGGTCACGCCCTTTATTACCTGTTCTGCTCGCTTACCGGTTTACCTGATTTTGATTTCTTTGGTGATTCCCAACAAACGATTTTTGGGGATGAACTACCAAGGCCTCACCCTCATGGGACTTTATCTATTGGGCGTCTTCATGGCTTTGCTCAGTGCCTCGATTTTACAACGGATTATCAAAACCAACTACAAAAGCTATTTTGTGGTCGAAATGCCCAACTACAAACTCCCGCTGCTTAAAAATGTCGTGCTGACCGTGTTTGAAAAAACCAAATCGTTTGTTTTGGAAGCCGGTAAAATTATTTTTGCAATCTCCATCCTCCTTTGGGTGATGGCCTCTTTTGGACCCGGTGAAAATTTTGCCCAGGCAGATACCCTGATCACTGAGCAATTCCAAGATCGACAACTCAGTCCCGAAGCCTTGCAATACGAAATAGATGCTTTTAAACTCGAAAATTCCTATATCGGAATTTTAGGCAAAGTCATCGAACCGGTAATCGCTCCCCTTGGCTACGATTGGAAAATAGGTATCGCCTTGATAGCATCTTTTGCCGCGCGCGAAGTTTTTGTGGGGACCCTTGCTACCATTTATAGTGTGGGCAGCACCGAAGAAGAAACAATAAAAACGCGGATGTACTCGGAACAATGGCCCGATGGATCTCCGGTTTTTAATCTCGCCTCGGGAATTTCCCTGATGCTTTTTTATGCCTTTGCCATGCAGTGTATGAGTACCCTGGCCATCGTTCGGAAAGAAACCAACAGTTGGCAATGGCCACTGATACAATTGTTTGGCATGACCGGAATCGCTTATATAGCCTCTTTGCTGGCCTACCAAATTATACATTAATGGAGGGGTTTCAAAATTTCTTGGTATTTCTCTTAGCCGGTATGGCGGTCTATTTACTCTTGCGCCGTTTTGTCTTTAAGAAAAAACAAAAAGGAGACTGTGATACCGACTGTGGGTGTCACTAGGAAAGGCATAAAACCGTCCGTTAGGACAACAAAAACTGGGCGCTTTGGTCCAAGGCCGTTTCGGGTGCGGGCGTCAAATCTTGCTCTACAAAAAAGTGCGAAATCCCCACCTCAAGACCTTTTGAAACAATAGCAGGCACATCTAATACTCCTTGACCACAAGAGGTGATTAAGGGAAAGAAAGCCATCAGATCCTGTGTTTGAACTTGGCCATTGTCAAAGGTCTTTTTGATCCGCATGTCTTTCACGTGCATCAATTTATAGCGGTTGGGGTAACGCTCTATCAAATCCACCGGATTGACCCCTGCCGCGCTGGTCCAAAAAATATCGATTTCTAAAAACACCGTATCCGAATCGGTCTGTGTCACAAGATAATCAAAGGGCATCACGCCATCTATGGCCTCGAAACCGGCACCATGGTTGTGGTAGGCAAATCGAATTCCTTCTTGTTGGGCTTGTGCTCCAATACGATTAAAACGGTCGGCCATTTTTTTATAATCATCCAACGAACGGCGATTTTCATCGGGGATCATGGGTAAAACCACATAGGTGGCGCCCAGTCCATGAGCAGCCTCGGCCAATGCACCCATATGATTTTCGAGGGTTTCTAAATCGGTGTGCATCGAGGGTACCGAAAAATCATATTGGGTGGTTAGCGTTTTCAAAGATTCGGGGGTATGCCCAAACAAACCACTGGATACTTCACCCAAATACTGCGAAATTCCTTTCCAACTTTCTTGCGCCTTAGAAGCACTAAAAGTATATGGCCCATAGGTTTCCAAAGCGGTGTAGCCCATTTGTTGCAAAAGTTTTAGTGCCGCCTCCAAGTCCTTACTCAAGAGTTGAGGAAGTGAAAATAACTGGATACCAACCTTGTCCAACAAGGCTTTTCTAAGGATTTCATTTTGTCCGTACATAAAATGGGGGAGGAGTAAACCGGCCGTTGTCCCGGTTGCCAGTTGGTTGATAAAGTTGCGTCGTTTCATGGGTGGGATTTAAAATTTAAAAAAATAAAAGGAGGCAGAATTTGGTAGGTCAAAATGCGGATTTTAGGATTAGTTTCTCGCATAATCATCTTCCAAACGGATGATATCATCTTCGTCCGAAGGATGGTTAGCATCGGTATGTTGCCAGATTTCGGCTACTACACCATACTCTTTACCTCCGATCAATCGGTGTCGTTCTCCTTGCGCTAATGAAATTTGTTGTCCTTGCTCAAAAGGCAAAGCGTCTGGAATATCATCGGTTTGCGAATGTGCGATATAGAGGTTACCTCGGTAGGATTTCCAAATTTCTGCACGTCGGTGATGGTATTGCCAAGATAGGCGTTGCCCGGGAGCTACGATTAATATCTTGGGGCTGAGTTTTCCCGCTATTTTGAGTGTATCGACTTGAATTCCAAAAAAATGGTCAGCAAAGTCCGGGGCTTGTGATTCATCAATCACAAAAAAACCTCCCCAAGGGCGCTGTCGGTCTTCATCGACTATGCGAAAGCCCAAGGCGGTGATGTCGTTTTTGATCTGATCAAAAATATTCATGAGCCTAAATGTATTAAAAAAACAACAGTAAAAAAGGAATACATTCGCTTTATCAAACTGCCACGAATCTGTAACTTTAACACCCACACCAAGCATTATGGAAGCAATTATCGAGGCTGTTTTTGGCATAAAAACAACAAAGATTGTCCCCCTGTCGGGCTACGACAACCGGAACTATTGCGTTTATGATGCTCACCAAAAGTGGATCCTTAAAACCTACACAGATTGTAGCCAACGACCTATATTGGAAGCCGAATGTGAAGCCCTTGATTTTTTATCTCAACAAGCTGATTTTACACTTCAATGTCCCCAGCCTCAACGAACCGCTACCCACGATTTCGTAGCCGAAGTAGTTCTCGATGACAAACCCCAGCTAATCCGTTTGTTGAGTTTTGTCGAAGGGGCCTTTTTGGGCGACTGCCCACCCACCCGACAGCGCTATACTCATTTGGGTATTCGATTGGGTGAATTAAATCAAAAGCTTGCAAAATGGACCTCGCCGGTCATCCAGGCGCGTCAGTGGGCCTGGAATATGGGTTCTTTTACGCTTATCAAACCCAATATCAATCTCCTAGAACAACCTGCCCAACGGATGGTACACTATTTTATTCAACACTATGAAGAAGTAGTCGTACCTCAGTTATCCCACTTACCAAAGACCACGCTATACAACGATGCCAATGAGTGGAATATCTTATGTGAGCAAGAGGAGATTATAGGAATGATTGATTTTGGCGATCTGGCTTATGGCCCTCGTATCCATGACCTTGCCGTGGCGATGGTCTATGCTGCCTACGACAAAGAAGATCCTTTGGACTGGGCCTGTTTGGTCTTACAAGGCTTTCATCAGGTGCAAGCTTTACAGCCTGAAGAGATTAAGTTGTTGTATCATTCCATGGCTTTACGCTTGTGCATGTCACTATGCAATTCGGCAGTAGCCAAGACCACCCAACCCGAAAACACCTATGCCACCTATAGTGAAAAATATGCCTTGAAGATGTTAAACCATTGGTTGGCATGTGGCCCCCTGGGTGCTGAAAAAGCATTTTTAAAGGCCGTCGGCCTAAAGTACAAACCCCCAGCAGATACCGAGCAACTCCTGGAGTCACGCAAGCGGGTCTTAAGTGACGCTTTATCCGTAAGCTATCAAAAACCCATACCCATGAATCAGGCCGCTTTTCAATATATGTATGCGGCAGATGGCAGCACTTTTTTAGATGCTTACAACAACATTCCCCATGTGGGTCATCATCACCCGGTGGTTGTCGAGGCGGCCCAACGACAATTGGCCAAACTCAATACCAATACCCGTTATTTGTATCCCGAACTTCAGACTTATGCCGAAGCCCTGTTGGCTCATTTCCCTAAACCCCTGGACAAAGTATTTCTCGTCAATTCGGGTAGTGAAGCCAGTGACTTAGCCATACGCATTGCACGCAGCTACACCGGGCAAAAGTCGGTGGTGGTTATGGAACATGGTTACCACGGCCATACTCAAACGGGGATTGAAATCAGCGATTATAAGTTTAGTCATCCTAAAGGAATGGGACAGCAAGCCCATATCATCAAACTGCCTTTTCCCAAGAGTACGGACCCTTTGACCACTTCAATCGCCTCAGCCAAAAATATTTTAGCGAAACAACAAGAACCCGCCGCTGCATTTATCAGCGAAACCATCTTGGGTTGTGCCGGGCAAGTTCCCCTGCCCGAGGGTTATTTACAACAGCTTTATCCGTTGCTAAGACAACAAGGAAGTTTGTGTATAGCCGATGAAGTACAAACCGGATTTGGTCGTTTGGGAGATTATTTTTGGGCCTTTGAACAACAAGGGGTTATTCCCGATCTAGTGGTTCTTGGCAAACCCATGGGCAATGGCTTTCCGATGGGTGCTGTGGTGACGACCTCGGCCATCGCTGAGCGTTTTGCACAAGGGGTTGAATTTTTTAGTTCATTTGGTGGTAATCCCGTGTCTTGTGTCGTTGGAAAGGCGGTGTTGGAGGTATTAAAAGAAGAGCAACTACCTCAAAACGCCCAATTGACCGGAGAATATTTTATGGCCCAACTACGTAACCTACAAAAAGAATTTTCAACGATTCATGAAGTGCGGGGCCAAGGGCTGTTTTTGGGCGTGGAGCTTCGTGACCCAAAGGGCCGCCCGCATACGCGATTGGCACAAAAAATTAAAAACGAACTGCGCGAAAAACATATCCTCATCAGTACAGACGGCCCTTATGACCATATACTAAAATCCAAACCGCCGCTGTGTTTTGACAAAGCCAATGTGGACCAAGTCATCGATCGACTCTACCAATCGCTCAAAAACACCCCCTTTTGATTTTGAATTGACAAAGCCAAACTTTTAGTATCTTTCGAAAAAACAAACCAATGAAACTAAAATATGTACCTCTTTTAGCACTTGCAACTTCTCTTTTTGTTGCTTGTGAAAATGCCCCCAAAAAAACTACTGAATCTACAGAAACCACTACCGAAGCTTCGACAAACGAATGGCAAAACTTGATTCAAAACGATTCGTTTGAAGGATGGCATTATTACCAAAATGACGACTCTAAAAAAGGATGGTCCATTGCAGACGGCGTACTCACCTTTAACTCGGAATTGGCCGAAGGCAAGGGTGACAAAAGTTTGTTGACCGATCAGGAGTTCGAAAATTTTGAAATTATGTTTGAGTGGAAAGTATCTCCCGGATCCAATAGTGGGTTTATGTGGGGGGTTAATGAATCTGAACTATACGAATTTCCATACGAAACCGGACCTGAAATTCAGGTGTTAGACCCTGAAGTATACAAAGGCGATGAGGCCAATCAGGTGCATGCAGCCGGCGCTTTGTACGATATGATTGCTCCCAGCCAATTGGTCACCAAGCCCGCTGGTGAGTGGAACACTTATCATATTACAATCAACCAGGAGGCCAATGAAGGAATCGTTGTGCACAACGATGTGGAAATCAACCGTTTTCCCTTACATGGTCCTGAATGGGACGCCATGGTGGCCAAGAGTAAATTTGCCGACTGGGAAGGCTTTGGAAAATACCGCAAAGGACACCTTTGTATCCAGGACCATCCGGGGATTATCTCCTACCGTAATATGAAGGTAAGAGCCCTGTAACTACTTAATTTCGAGCTTATGCAACAACCTAAGGCGGTTTGCTTTGGGGAAATGCTTTGGGATATTTTCCCAGAGGGTAAAAAACTTGGAGGAGCTCCCCTAAATGTGGCCTTGCGTATGCAAAGTTTGGGGATTGTCACCAGCATGATTAGTGCAGTGGGCGAGGACGCTTTGGGTGATGAAATACGCAAAACCATAGCACCGGAAGCACTAACCACCTTTTTCCAAAAGAGTAGCACCTACCCAACAGGAACGGTTCAGGTGACGCTTGATGCCAATAAAAGCGCTCATTATCAAATCGTTGCCCCGGTTGCATGGGACTATATAACCGTATCAGCTCAGACCCTTGAGGCGGTTACTACAGCCGATTGTTTTGTTTTTGGAAGCCTGGTTACCCGAAATACGGTTTCCAAAAACACACTTTTGGCGTTGTTGCAAAAAGCAGCCTTTAACGTATTCGATGTCAATTTAAGACCCCCGCATTATGACTATAAAACGCTAATAGAATTGATGCAGCAGGCCGATTTTATCAAGTTTAACGAGGAGGAAATCGATGAAACATGCCGATACCTGGGCGCAGAAGCGGGAAGCATAGAGGAGCAAATTGAATTTATTTCACAACACACCCAAACGAGACAAATTTGTGTGACCAAGGGCGATAAAGGAGCCGTTTATTTTCAAAATCACGAATGGTATACCCATTCAGGCTATTCTGTTAAGGTGATGGATACAGTAGGGGCGGGTGATGCTTTTTTGGCCACTCTTTTGAGTGGACTTTTACAAAAACGAGATCCCCAACAGGCATTGAGTCGAGCCTGCGCCATGGGTGCACTAGTAGCTTCCAAAGCCGGAGCAAATCCGAGTATTTCGGAAGAAGACCTTCAGACATTTATCGGATAAACTACGTTTAAGGGTTTGTAGGATTGTGGTATATTTGGTCCATGAATAGCGCACGGATTGCCCTACTATTTTTAGCTTTTTTTATTGCGTGTACCCCTCCGGTTACACAACAGCAAACAGTTCAACTTCCGCCTGCCGACAAGGATAATGGTGGTCTATTTCTACCCGATGGATTTGGCGCGCTGGTCGTGGTCGATAGTATCGGGCCTTCGCGGCATCTAGCCGTAAGGGATAATGGCGATATATATGTAAAACTCAGTATTGTTGAGGGAAAAGAAGGAAATGTAGCCCTTAGGGACAATGATGGCGATGGAAAAGCCGATACCATTCAGCGTTTTGGTGATTATCTTAACGATGGTCGTTTTGCAACCGAAATGCGAATCCATAAGGGGTATTTATATTTTAGTGCCGAACTGACCGTGTACCGACAAAAATTAACCCCCGGTCAACTTATACCCGAAGGAACACCCGAAATCATCATGATAGACGAGTTTCCGATTCGTTGGCACAATGCCAAATCCCTGGCTTTTGACCACCGAGGCGGGATGTATGTCACTTTTAGTGCGCCGACCAATGCGTGTGAAGACGCCCAAGAAACAGGTGATGATCCCGATGCTATTGTACGGGGAGAGGTACCCTGCTCTCAACTCAACATCCTCGGAGGTATTTGGCGTTTTGACGAAAACACCTTGTACCAAACCCAAGCCGAAGGCTATCGCTATGCCACCGGAATTAGAAGTGTGGTTGGCCTAAGCTGGAATACCCAATCGGATGCCTTGTATGGAATTAATCACGGACGTGATTATTTGCATAACCATGCCCCGCAATTTTTTAGCGAATGGGATAATGCCGTCTTACCTGGAGAAGAATTTATGCAGATTCAAGAAGGAGATGATTTTGGGTGGCCCTATACCTATTTTGACCCGTTTAAAAACAAACGGCTATGGGCTCCAGAATACGGGGGTGATGGACGAAAAGAAGCCAAAGGGTATACTGACCCACTGATGAGTTTTCCGGCGCATTGGGCACCTAACGATTTGTTGTTTTACCAAGGTGATCAATTTCCTCCACGGTACAAAAATGGCGCCTTTGTCGCTTTTCACGGATCGACCAACCGTTCACCCTACCCACAAGCGGGATATGTAGTGGCTTTTGTGCCTTTTAAAGAAGGTAAACCTGCCGGCCCATGGGAGGTTTTTGCCGATGGATTTATTGGGGATAGTCCCATAGCTGAAATGAAACAGGCCCAATACCGTCCCATGGGACTGGCCGAAGGTCCCGACGGATCACTCTATATTTCGGATTCCAAACAGGGAAAAATTTGGCGGGTAGTCTATCAAAAAGACCCGCGAGAATTTACCACGGTTGACCTTAAAAACATGGCGCTTCGCCAAAAAAATCAGCCACACATCAAACAACCCGACCCAATAAAGGACCGAATGCCCTCCGCCCAATAACAGGCATCAATTTTGACTGTATTCCATAAAAAAAAGCCCTCCTTGTTATGGGAAAGCCTTTCATCAGTTACTTCAAATGGTCAAACCATTTGTAGCAACACACAACTTCTTTATGAGAAGCGGTCTGGACGGGACTCGAACCCGCGACCCCATGCGTGACAGGCATGTATTCTAACCAACTGAACTACCAGACCCAATTGTATTGGGTGCAAATATACACCCCAATTTTAAATTGCCAAAAATTAAAGTAAAAACAATTTGCTGCGATTTTGAGTCGCTTTTACATCGCTGCGTCGATGGCGTCGGCATAGGTCTGTTTGGGCGCAACGCCTACTTGACGTCCTACCAGTTCACCTCCTTTAAAGACCAATACTGTGGGGATATTGCGCACGCCAAATTTTGCAGCAAATTCTTGATTTGCATCAACATCTACTTTCCCTACTACGGCCTTGCCTTCGTATTCATTGCTCAGTTCGTCAATGATGGGGCCTACCATACGGCAAGGACCACACCACGCTGCCCAAAAGTCAACCAAGACGGGCTTATCGGATTGTAAAACTACTTGGTCAAAAGTAGCATCTGTAATTTCTAAAGCCATTTTATCTTTATTAAGTGACAAAAATAATCATTTCCTCGGGTCCATACCACCTACTAAATTAGATTTGTTGATGCTGGTATTGTTTTTCGCAATATCAATTCAGCCGGTAGTGCCACTGGTTTTGATCTAGTGTTTCTAAAAGAGCCGTTGATATAGCCACTTTTGTTTTTCTACTGTTTAGGGTCAGTTTTACTTTGTCCTTGGTGTCGTATATGTCAAAGGCCAAGCGCTTGTCACCACGGAAGGTTTTTAATTGCGCTTCGATTTGTTGAATGGTTTCTTCGTTTAAACGGTCAATATTGAGTTGGAGGGTAATTTTTTTGGCGTTATTTTCTATGGTGTCCTGCAAGGGCTCAAAGGTGAGAAATTGCAACCGAGGCTCTCCTCTTTTTCCCGTATCGTGATTGACCCATCCCTCACGAACAGCCACACGAAAACGGATAAAGGAATTGGCAACCAGATAATGTCTAAATTTAAGATAGTCCTCACCAAAAATCCGAAATTCTTGCTGTTCACTGTAGTCTTCGACCACAAACTTGGCCCATTGCTTACCATTTTTGGTTTGAAGATGTTCGACGCTATTGACAATACCTGCTAGGTGCATTTCTCGATTGATTAGGGGGTTAAGATCATTGACAATGTCGAGTTGTGCGGTGGTAAAATGATGAATTTCTTTTTTGAAATCATCCAATGGATGTGCCGAGAGGTAAATCCCGACCACTTCTTTTTCGCGTTTGAGTAATTCAAGGCTGTTCCAGGTTTCACAATCAGGAATGACAAGGTCTTGATACACTTCGTCGCTTTGATCGCCAAACAAATTGGTTTGGGAAGAAAGTTGTTGTTCTTGGTATTTGGCGCCAAACCGTAGGGCCTTTTCCAAAAAGCTGATGCCGTCGCCATCGGGGATGAGATATTGGGCGCGGTGGGTATTTTGGAAAGAGTCCAAGCCACCGGCCAACACGAGGTTTTCCATGGCTTTTTTGTTGGCTGCTCGCAAATCGACTCTTTTGACCAGGTCAAAAATAGATTCATAAGGGCCCTCTTCTCGATGGGCGATTATGGTTTCTACCGCTCCCTTACCAACACCCTTGACTGCCCCCATACCAAAACGGATGGCCTTTTGATCGTTGACGGTAAATTTGTAAAAAGATTCGTTGACATCGGGGCCTAAAACGGCCAGCCCCATACGTTTACACTCTTCCATAAAAAACGATACTTGCTTGATGTCGTTCATGTTGTTGGAAAGTACAGCCGCCATATATTCTGCTGGGTAGTGTGCTTTTAAGTAGGCGGTTTGATACCCAATCCAGGCATAGCAAGTAGAGTGTGATTTGTTAAAGGCGTAGGAGGCAAAAGCTTCCCAATCGCGCCATATTTTTTCGAGTACCTCGGTTGGATGTCCATTGGCCACTCCGCCATCTATAAACTTGGGTTTGAGTTTATCGAGTAGCGCAAAAATCTTTTTACCCATGGCTTTACGCAAAACATCGGCTTCCCCTTTTGTAAACCCGGCCAGTTTTTGAGACAGCAGCATCACTTGCTCTTGATAAACGGTAATCCCATAAGTTTCTTGCAGGTATTCTTCCATCGCAGGCAAGTCATAGGCGATGGCTTCAGAGCCATTTTTTCGGGCAATAAAACTGGGAATATATTCCAGTGGCCCGGGACGGTATAGGGCGTTCATGGCAATCAGATCAGCAAAAACGGTGGGTTTGAGTTCCTTGAGGTATTTTTGCATCCCGGCCGATTCGTATTGGAAAATACCAACGGTTTCTCCCCGTTGAAAAAGTGCATAGGTTTCGGCATCATCCAGGGGGAAGGCATCGGGGTCTAAGCTGAGACCGTGTTTGTATTTAACCAGTTTGACGGTGTCCTTGATCAGGGTCAAGGTTTTGAGTCCCAAAAAATCCATTTTGAGCAAACCGGCGTCTTCCACCACGGCATTGTCAAACTGGGTAACATTAAGCTCGGAGTCTTTGGCGGTAGCAATGGGGACAAATTCGGTGATGTCATCGGGGGTTATGATTACTCCACAGGCATGAATTCCGGTATTTCTGAGTGAACCTTCGAGAATTTGCGCCTGTTGGAGGGTTTGTCCGGCAAGGTCGTCGATTTGGGCCATTTCACGCAATTCTTTGACACGCGAAAACTCATCCGAACGCAGGTTTTCTTTTAATTCATTTTCGGCACTCGAAAACAGTTTTTTGAGTTTGATATTGGGAACCATTTTTGAAATTCTATCGGCCTCAGCCAGCGATAGGTCTAATACACGGGCAGTGTCTCTGATGGATGATTTGGCAGCCATGGTTCCATAGGTGATGATTTGGGCCACTTGATTGGCTCCATATTTTTGGATCACGTAATCCATTACCTTTCCGCGGCCTTCGTCGTCAAAGTCAATATCGATATCGGGCAAACTTACCCGGTCGGGATTTAAGAAACGCTCAAAAAGCAAATCGTACTGAATCGGATCCAAGTTGGTGATTCCCAAACAATAGGCCACTGCAGAGCCTGCGGCCGAACCACGGCCTGGTCCTACTGAAACACCCATTTGTCGTGCAGCAGCAATAAAATCTTGTACAATCAGAAAATAGCCCGGATATCCAGTGTTGGCAATGACTTCCAACTCAAAGTCCAATCGTTCTTTAATGTCCTGATCGATAGTGTCGTACCTTTTTTTGGCCCCCTCATAGGTCAAATGCCGCAGGTAATCGTTTTCGCCCTTTTTCCCGGTCGTATCGTCGGGTTGCTGAAAGGCTTCGGGGATGTCAAATTTAGGCAGTAAGACGTCCCTTTGCAGTTCATAAACTTCAATTTTATCGATCAGTTCACTGATGTTTTCTATGGCTTCGGGCAGGTCACGAAAGAGGGTCTTCATGGCCTGTTGGGACTTAAAATAATATTCCTGATTGGGAAATCCATACCGATAGCCTCTACCTCGACCGATGGGGGTTGCTTGTTTTTCGCCCTCTTTGACACACAGCAGGATATCATGCGCATTCGCTTCTTCCTGCTCAACATAGTAGGTATTGTTGGTAGCGACTATAGGGATGTTGTGTTTTTTGGAAAAATCAAGAAGAATTGTGTTGGCTCGGTCTTCATTTTCTTGTTGATGCCGCATCAATTCGATATATAAATCATCACCAAAAACTTCTTTCCACCAAAGCAGGGCTTCTTCGGCTTGGTGGTCTCCAACATTTAGAATTTTTGAAGGGACTTCACCATAAAGGTTTCCGGTCAAGGCGATCAAGTCTTCTCGGTATTGTTTGACAATTTCTTTGTCGATGCGCGGTACATAATAAAATCCTTTGGTATAGGCCAATGAAGTCATCTTCGAAAGGTTTTTATACCCGTTTTTATTTTTGGCCAAAAGCACAATTTGATAACCATCATCCCGCCTTGTTCGGTCGGTATGGTTGTCACAAACATAAAATTCACAACCGATGATGGGTTTGAGGGTTTGTTGTCCGGGTTCTAAGTTGGCGTTGTGGTTTTTGACCGCTTTGACAAAATGAAAGGCCCCCATCAAATTTCCATGGTCTGTAAGGGCCATTGCGGGCATTTGGTCCTTGGCTGCGGCCTCAACCAATTGTGCAATGCGTGAGGTAGCTTGCAATACCGAAAATTGCGAATGGTTATGCAGGTGGGCAAAGGGAGCTGTAGTGAGTGCGGAAGTACGAATGGGATCCTGGGGTGTTGCAACCTGATCTTCGGTGCTTATAAGGGCTTGGCTTAGGGCTTTGAGGTTTTGGTGTTTAAGCCCGATCAATGCGACAGGTTCAGCTAAATTCTTGGCAAGTTGCTGTTGAATATCTGGGTTGTTGGCCAAGACCGGAGGATGGAGTTTTTGGGTGCGAAGCAATTCCAAAAAACAGCGTGTGGTGGCCTCTACATCGGCAGTTGCATTGTGTGCCTCTTGAAAGTTTTCGTTAAAAAGGAAAAGATAAAGCTCGGAGAGAGTAGGCAATTTAAATTTTCCGCCCCGTCCACCGGGCAATTGACACAGGCTAGCTGTTTCTTCGGTACAGGTGTCGATCAGGGCACAATCTTCTAGTGGGTTGGGTTGGCCGGCTCGAAGGTACTCAGCGCCCATGATATTGAGGTCAAAACGCACATTATGGCCACCCACATAATCGGCCTTTTGTATGGCCTTAGCAAATAGGTGTAATACGTCTTCCAGTTTAGCTCCTTCTTTTTGTGCGAGTTCGGTGGAGATACCGTGTACCTGTTCCGAGTCATAGGGAATGGTGAAGCCATCGGGGCGAATCAAATAGGCATGATGCTCGAGACACTGACCATCAGCTCCATGCAACTGCCAGGCAATTTGCACACAACGGGGCCAATTTTCGGTATCGCTCAATGGAGCATCCCAACGTTTGGGAAGGCCCGTGGTTTCGGTATCAAAAATTAAAAACATTGTAAGGCGTTGTCGCTTCTAAAAATAGAATTTTTATCGGCTAAAATCACCGGATCATTCCAGGAGTTATCAACCAAAATCACGGGCAAAGGGCCTCTTTGCTTTTGTATTGATTTTAGTATCTTAAGGCCGTGAAAAAGAAAAACCCTGTGCCTCTTTTGGAATTTACTTCCAAAGGTATCTATTGCTCTTTGGCCGATGTTTACCTCGACCCATGGCGACCCGTCGCCAAGGCCATTATCAGTCACGGACATGCCGATCATGCACGTTGGGGGCACAAACAATACATTACCCACCAGGATAATGTTGCGATTTTAAAACACCGACTTGGTGCAATCGTAGTCAGTGGAAAAGCCTACGGTGAGACCTTTAGCATAAACAATGTTACCTTTTCTTTTCATCCTTCGGGCCATGTAATTGGAGCTGCTCAAATCCGTGTAGAACACCGTGGTGAAGTATGGGTTTTTACGGGAGATTATAAAATTAAAAACGATGGTCTTACCCTACCCTTTGAGCCGGTCAAATGCCACACCTTTATCACCGAGAGCACCTTTGGTATCCCCGTTTTTCATTGGCCTGACCCGGTAGAGGTTCACACAGCGATAAACCATTGGTGGGCGGCAAACAACAAGGCCGGAAGAGCCAGTTTACTACTGGGGTATTCTTTGGGCAAGGCGCAACGTTTGTTGCATTTTCTCGACCCCAGCATTGGACCCATTTATACGCATAGTGCAGTAGGAAATATGACAGCGGTTTTTGAAGGGACACATGCTTTTCCTCCCTATCAAAATTTAACGGCAGAAACCTCTAAAAAAGCTTTGGCGGGAAGTCTAATACTCGCGCCTCCAGCAGCTACTGAAGCCGCCTGGTTGAGAAAGTTAGGAGATTACCGCAGTGGTTTTGCTTCGGGTTGGATGCACACCAGGGGGGCAAGAAGACGACGTGCTGTAGACCAAGCATTTGTCCTTTCTGACCATGCAGATTGGCCGGGTTTATTGGCTGCTGTAAAGGCTACCCAATGTGAAAATGTTATTACTACCCATGGTTATACCGATCTTTTTGCTCAATATCTTCGCGAAAAGGGATGGAACGCCCGGACAGAAAAAACGAACTATGAAGGAGAATCGATTGATCCAAAACCCACTCTATGATCGCTTTTTCAACACTGATTCAACAACTTGATCAAACAAACAAAACCAATGAAAAGGTTTTGGCCTTGCGAAATTACTTTTTGTCTACACCTCCAGAGGATGTCTTATGGACAATTGCTTTGTTGTCTCACCGTCGACCTCCCCGCCCTGTAACGACCACCCTTATGCGTACTTGGGCGGCAGAATTGGCCGGGCTTCCGCTTTGGCTTTTTGAAGAGTCCTATCATATAGTAGGTGATTTGGCTGAGACGATTGCCCTGGTCATTCCCGAATCAACCGCTACTCTAAAGCCCCAAAAACTCAATATGCTCATGGAGGCCATCATTGCCCTAAAACCCAAAGGTGAAGATGAAAAGAAGAAATTTATTATCGATCATTGGCAGTCTTTAACGGGCCTACAGCGTTTTGCATTTAATAAGCTCATCACCGGAGGCCTTCGGATAGGGATTAGCCAAAAGTTGATGACAAGGGCTTTGGCACAAGCCTTTGAAATGGAAGAAAATCACATCGCTCATCGATTGATGGGACAGTGGACCCCGCAAAACACCACCTTGGATCAGCTGCTATTTAACCCTAATCCTGAAGATCTTCTGTCCCAACCATATCCTTTTTACCTGGCCCACCCCCTTCAAGATCGTCCTGATCAACTGGGTGAATGCGCGGCGTGGATTGTTGAACACAAATGGGATGGCATGCGAGGTCAACTCATCCTAAGACAAGGAAAATGGTATTGTTGGAGTCGGGGGGAAGAGCTGATTTCAGAAAAGTTTCCAGAATTTGAGGCCTTTCTTTCTCTGCCCAATGGGACCGTATTGGACGGTGAAATTTTACCCTACAAAGCAGGTAAAATCCAGCATTTTGCCTTACTGCAAAAACGTATTGGACGAAAAAATATCAGCCCCAAACTCCTGGAACAATATCCTGTTGTGCTCATGGTATACGATTTGTTAGAGTGGGAAGGGAACGATATTAGAGCAAAGTCAGCAGTAGAAAGACGTGAGTTGATGGAAAGACTTTTTGATCAATACCAAAACCAAAACCTACCGTGGCTGTTGTCTCCCTCATTGCATTTGCCTTCGTGGCGTGCAGTAGAGGAGGAACGGCAAAAAGCCACTGCAATACAGAGTGAAGGCCTCATGCTCAAAAGAGCGGATAGCCCTTATGGTGTAGGTCGAAAAAAAGGGGACTGGTGGAAATGGAAGTCCGATCCGTTGACTATTGATGCCGTTCTAACTTACGCCATGCGCGGGCATGGAAGGCGGACCAACCTCTATACCGATTATACCTTTGCCCTTTGGCAGGGCGATACCCTGGTCACCTTTGCTAAGGCCTATTCGGGCTTGACAGATGAAGAGTTTCGAAAAGTAGATGCTTATGTCAAAAAAAACACCTTAGAACGGTTTGGTCCTGTGCGACGGGTGAAACCCGCTTTGGTTTTTGAAATTGCTTTTGAAGGAATCGCACCCTCGACACGTCACAAAAGTGGAGTAGCTGTTCGGTTTCCTCGAATCTTACGGTGGCGTCATGATAAAAAAATTACTGCGGCCAACACCCTTGACGAGCTTAAAGCCCTGATTGTCCAATGAAATCAATACGTGCTATATCCGATTGGTTTGATCTTCAAGGGTGGACTCCTCAAAAGTTCCAACGCGCCACATGGCAGGCCTACCTGAAGGGCAAAAGCGGTTTAGTTAATGCGCCTACCGGTAGCGGAAAAACCTACGCCCTTTGGGGAGGTATTGTTCAATACCATCTCAACAAGGGCACGACACCTTCAAAGACCAATGTCCTGTGGATTACCCCTTTGCGTGCTTTGGGAACAGAGATCCAACAAGCTACCACACAGCTTACTCAGGCTTTTTATCCCGAGCTTACTGTAGGGCTTCGAACGGGAGATACTCCACAAGCAGAACGAAACCTTCAAAAAAGAAAACCACCTTTTGGGTTGGTCACGACACCCGAAAGCTTACATCTTTTGCTTAGCACCAAAGACCATCAAGCGTATTTTAAAAATCTACACACTATAGTAGTCGATGAGTGGCACGAGCTGATGGGCTCCAAAAGGGGTGTGCAAATAGAATTAGCGATTGCTTACCTGCAGTCATTTTTACCTGACCTGAAAATTTGGGGGATATCGGCAACGATTGGAAACCTCGATTTGGCACGGCAGATTCTTTTAGGTCAAAAAGACTCTGAAGGGATGTTAATTCGCAGTGGGATAAAAAAAAGTATACAGGTTCACTCGCTTTTACCGGAGCAAATGGATTCTTTTCCTTGGACGGGTCATCTAGGAATACATTTGTTAGATCAGGTGGTTGAAATTATCCAACGGTATCCTTCAAGCTTGCTTTTCACCAATACCCGTGCACAATGCGAAATTTGGTATCAAAAAATTTTGGAAAAAGCACCAGAATTAGCAGGGCAGTTGGCCATGCATCACGGGAGTATAGACAAGAGTACCCGGCGCTGGGTCGAAGACGCACTTCGACAAGAAAAACTCAAAGCGGTCGTTTGTACGTCAAGTTTGGATTTGGGGGTAGATTTTAGTCCTGTAGCGGCCTGCATCCAAATCGGAAGTCCTAAAGGAGTAGGACGTTTTATGCAACGGGCTGGACGAAGCGGTCATCAACCCGGACAAAGTAGTACCCTCTATTTTTTGCCCACCCATGCCTTGGAACTGATCGAGTCCTTAGCGCTACAACAAGCGCTAACAGACCAAACGATAGAAGACCGCATTCCCTACCTAAACAGTTTTGATGTGCTCATCCAGTTTATGATGACCCTTGCGGTAGGAGGAGGATTTTCGCCTAAGGTGTTGTTTAAAGTGGTACAATCAACATTTTGCTATCAGGGATTGACTGCAGAACAGTGGCAATGGTTACTCAATTTTATTCAAAAAGGCAGCCAAAGCCTCGAAACCTATGATGAATATAAAAAAGTCCTTATTGATGAACGGGGGCAAATAATTGTGGCCAACGGCCGTATAGCTCTTCGTCATCGATTAACGATAGGGACGATCATGAGCGATGCTTCGCTCACAGTCAAATACCTCAAAGGAGGGCGAATTGGAACGGTCGAAGAGTGGTTTGTTTCCAAGTTAAAGCCCGGTGATGTGTTTACCTTTGCTGGGCGTAACCTGGAGTTGGTTCGCATACAGGCCATGGAAGTATTGGTTCGAAAATCGACCTCCAAACAAACCAAAATTCCTGCTTGGATGGGAGGACGCATGTCTTTCAGCGCACATTTGAGTCAACTGTTGCGCAATGCTTTTTACAATCCGATGAATGCAACAACACCCGAATGGAGAGCCCTTACTCCGTTGCTGGATCGCCAGAAACAGCTTTCTAAAATTCCAGAAGCTGATGAATTTTTGATGGAAACTTTCCCCTCAAAAGAAGGGTATCACGCGGTGTTTTACCCTTTCGAAGGGCGGGCAGTCCACGAAGCCATGGCAGCGGTTATCGCCTACCGATATAGCCTTTTGCAACCAATAAGCTTTACCCTGGCTTACAATGATTATGGGTTTGAATTGTTGTCAGATCAACCGATTTCTATAACGGCACTTTTGGACAATAACCTCTTTACCACGCAAGACCTTATGGACGACCTGCGCCGAAGCATTAACCTAACCGAAATAGCCCGCCGAAAATTTAGAGATATCGCCGTAATAGCAGGTTTGGTTTTTCAGGGTTATCCGCATAAAACGATTAAAAGCAAGCATTTACAGTCTAGTGCCCAATTGTTTTTTGAAGTATTTAAAGACTATGAAGAATCCAATTTATTGTACCAACAAGCCATCGAAGAGGCCTTTGATCATGGGATGGAGCAAGGACGTTTATTACAAGCATTTGACCGAATAAATACCCAAAAAATTTGTTGGTCTCAAGCTACACAACCCACACCCTTTTCTTTTCCTTTGATTACCGATCGACTTCGTGAACGACTTTCTTCCGAAAAGGTAGAAGATCGTATCAAAAGGATGTATGTTCAACTTGAAAAGCTGGCCCAATGAACCTCCTAATCAAAAATGAAAAACTGATACTTACCGTAGAAGGAGCGGTATATTGGCCTGCTCATAAGGCATTATTTGTGGCTGATACACACATTGGCAAGGTCATGCACTTTAGAAAAAACGGCATTGCACTCCCCGCAGAGGTTCGTTTTGCTTTTTATGAAAAAATCGACACTCTTTTAAAGCAATTCACGGTAAAGACTCTTTATTTTTTAGGGGATTTATTCCATTCGGATTACAACACGGAGTGGGACTATTTTGAAAACTGGAGCAATCGGCAATCTTTTGACAAAGTCTTGATACAGGGCAATCACGATATTCTTCCACCCTCTTTGTTTGAACGAGCAGGAATTACTGTGTTTTCAAAACGGGAATGCCCCCCCTTTGTATTGACCCATCATCCCCTCGAAAACACCACTCCGTTGGTCAATCTTTGCGGGCATATACACCCGGGCATACGCCTAAAAGGTATTGGAGGTCAATCGCTTAAAACCTCATGTTTTTATCAAAAACCTTACCAACTGATTTTGCCTGCATTTGGGGATTTTACTGGAAATTATTTGATTAAACCCAAGGCCGAAGAACAGGTGTATGCCCTTGGAGAAACCCAGGTGATTCCCATAGATAAAATGAGGAAATAGCACGTATATTTGTACCCGAATTGACGGTAAACCCACTTTTTGAGTACCTGACCGACACCCCCACTCAGCAGGCGTTGGAAGTGGCTTGTTGTACCCCCGAGGCAAGTTTGATTAAAGGGAGCGCAGGTTCAGGCCTTAGTCTGCACATCGCCGCAGCCTATCAAAATTTGGAACGTCATTTTTTGGTAGTCTTTGATCAGGCCGAAACCGCGGCCTACTACCTCAATGATTTTGAAGGTTTGCTTGGTGAAAAACGGGTGTTGTTTTTTCCTTCCAGTTACCGAGAAGCCTACAAAAGCGAAGCCACCGACAACGCCAATGTACTCTTACGTGCAGCTGTATTGCGTGCATTGTCAAATTCCAAAATTCCCCGACTAGTCGTCACCTACACGGAAGCTATTTTTGAAAAAATCATCTCTCAAAAAACCTTAAAAAAGAATACGCTTGCTCTAGAAGTCGGGGCCAAAGTATCATTGGATTTCATCAACGAAACCCTTTTTGAATACGGATTTGAAAGGGTCGATTTTGTCAGTTCTCCCGGAGAATTCGCTGTGCGTGGTGGGATTGTTGATGTGTTTTCTTTTGCAGCTCAGCATCCTTACCGCATCGAGTTTTTTGATGATGAAGTTGAAAGTTTACGCAGTTTTGATATCGTCCATCAACTGTCGATCGAGACCCACCAACAAATCGATATTTTACCCAATACTTCTGCCTTTACCTATAGGGGAAAACGTAAAAGCATACTGACCCGTTTTAAAGAAAAGGGAACGGTATTTATCGATGATCCCGAAGGACTTTGTAAGGGATTGGATGCACTGTACCAAAAAGCAGAAGCAGCCTATTCGGCATTGGGTGAAACCGTGCAATTGCCTCCCGAGGCCCTTTTTGTTCAGGGAGACCTTTGGTTAGCAGATAGCCAAAAGACCCCTTTGTTGTTTTTACAACCCACTCCTTTATTGCCCCACCACAACACCCTCCAATGGTCCCAGCAGCCTCAACCGGCCATCAATAAGCATTTTGACCGCTTGGTCGAACACCTCAATGCCAACCACCAACAAGGATGGACCAATTACCTGTGTTGTACCCATGAAAATCAGCGCAAAAGATTCCATGATATTTTTCAAGAAATGGACACAACCGTCCATTACAAAACCCTTGTATTGCCGCTTTATGAGGGATTTGAAGCTCCTGGGTTAAACCTGGCTTGCTATACCGATCATCAAATTTTTGAACGCTACCACAAATACCGATTACGTGCCGAGCAGGCCAAAAAACAAGTCTTGTCACTCCAAGAGCTAACCCTGATGCAAGTGGGGGATTATGTAACCCATATCGATCATGGCATTGGCAAATTTGGGGGCCTTCAACATATTGAGGTTGAAGGGCAAAAACAGGAAGCCATCAAACTGATTTACGGGGAGCGCGACATCTTGTACCTAAGCATCCATGCACTGCATAAAATTTCTAAATACAACGGTAAAGACGGCTATCAACCCAAACTCTACAAACTGGGTTCTAAGGCCTGGAAAGCCCTAAAACAAAAAACCAAAAGCAGGGTCAAAGAAATCGCCTTTAACCTCATTCAAACCTACGCCAAACGAAAAGAGAAAAACGGCTTTCGCTTTGCCCCCGACAGTTATTTGCAGTGGGAGTTAGAAGCTTCATTTTTATACGAAGACACCCCCGACCAAAGCAAGGCCACCGCTGCGGTCAAAGCCGATATGGAAAGTGAACGACCCATGGACCGACTCATTTGTGGGGATGTAGGGTTTGGCAAAACAGAGGTGGCGATACGCGCGGCGTTTAAAGCGGTAGATAATAGTAAACAAGTGGCGGTCTTGGTTCCGACAACGATACTGGCCTTTCAGCATTTTAAAACATTTGCTCAACGCTTGGCCGATTTACCGGTTCGGGTAGATTACCTCAACCGGTTTCGCACCGCAGCTGATAAAAAGCAAATTTTACACGATTTAAAAACCGGTAAAATTGATATTCTAATCGGTACTCATCAATTGGTGAATAGTCAAGTAGTTTTTAAGGATTTGGGCTTACTAATTGTTGATGAAGAACAAAAATTTGGGGTTGGGGTCAAAGAAAAAATCCGAGCACTCAAAACCAATATTGATGTTTTGACCCTTACGGCAACACCAATTCCCCGGACGCTTCAATTTAGCCTAATGGCTGCCCGGGACTTGTCGGTAATTGCGACACCACCCTCCAACCGATATCCGATTGAAAGCGAAGTAATTCGCTTTGATGAAACCCTCCTTCGTGATGGGATCCTATACGAATTGCAAAGAGGTGGGCAGGTCTATGTGGTACATAACCGCGTGGCCAACATCACCGAAGTTGCCGGAATGATTCAGCGGCTGGTGCCCGATGCCCGTGTAGCGATTGGCCATGGCCAGATGGAGGGGAATAAGATGGAGCAGGTCCTGTTGCAGTTTATGGAAGGACAGTTCGATGTACTGGTTGCCACCACCATCATCGAAAATGGTTTGGATGTTCCCAATGCCAATACGATTTTTATCAACAATGCCCATCAATTTGGACTGAGTGATTTACACCAAATGCGTGGTAGAGTAGGGCGAAGCAACAAAAAAGCCTTTTGTTATTTTATTACACCCCCATATAGTAGCCTAACAGCAGATGCGCAAAAACGGATAAAAACCATTGAGCAATTTGCGGCCCTGGGTTCGGGTATGCAAATCGCTATGCGTGATTTAGAAATTCGAGGGGCGGGAGATCTTTTGGGAGGAGAGCAAAGTGGGTTTATTAATGAAATTGGCTTTGATGCCTACCAAAAAATTCTGGAAGAAGCTTTAGAGGAACTACAAGCCAATGAGTTTAAATCCCTGTTTAGTGACAGCCCACACGAACGACCATTTGTCCGAGAGGTACAGCTTGACACCGATTTTGAAGCGCTAATTCCGGAACACTATGTCAATGTGGTCAGTGAGCGCCTAACGCTGTATAGCGAATTGAGTAAGGTGAACTCCGACGAAGCACTGAAAGAATTTGCCGACCGATTGATCGATCGTTTTGGGCCGTTGCCCCTAGCTACCCAAGAACTACTGGCGACCGTCGCCCTTAAAGGGCATGTAGCACGTCTGGGCATTGAACGCTTACTTGTAAAAAAAGGAAGCTGCCTGGCCTATTTTATCGCAGACCAACAAAGTCCCTTTTATCAATCGCCTCTATTTGGGCAACTGATTCAGCAGGTGCAAAAGCATCCAACACAATCGATTTTAAAAGAAAAACAAACCCGAAACGGGTTGCGTTTGCTTTTGCGAATTAACCAGGTGACTTCGATGCAAAAGCTCTTGTCGCTTTTCGAAACGTATTTGCCGGTTAGAGATTTCTCAAATTCTTGATGACCCCAAAAGCGGTATCAACAGAGTCTTCATCTGTAAGGATGGTAAACTCATTGGAGGTAGAAATGACTTCACGGATATTGACGCCCTCCCAAGACAGCCGCTGAAAAATAAAATAGTAAATCCCCGAAACTTTTACGTTTTCGGTGGGTAGTTTCATGCTAATGGCAGACAGTTCCTCTTCGATGCTTAAGCAGTGCTCTTTTTCAAAAAACGATGCAACAGCATCCTTTAAGGAATTACTGACGATGATGTTGGATTCGGCTACCCCGCGAGTGGAGGTATAGAAAATGGTGCTATCGGATTTGATGTGGTTCAGAAATTCTGACTGGGTTTGCAACAGGCTGTCCGAAACTTTAAAGCAATAGTCGGTCAAGGACGAGCGCACCGTAATGTCCCCAATATTTTTGAGTACTTTGATGATCTTATGGGTGGCCAAAAATTCTTCATTATCTGAAATTCGTTTAAGCGCCATTACAATGGCACCACTTTTGGCTGATTTTTTTAAGGTCTCTTCGATTTCGGGCTGAATTTGACGGGCTAAAGAAGTGAGGTTAATGATGCCTTGAGATAATGCTGTAAGTAAAAAAGGCTTCCGATTGATATAGGCCAGTACTTCGGATGATATGGTTTTCACAGGGTGTTATTTTGTCCTAGCAAAAATACAATTAATCAACAAATTGTTTCAAAATTCAATTATTCTAAAATCTGAAAGGCGTTTT
>Ga0181574_10000380_pt1 | contig 41470 bp, 35 predicted proteins | sample 101ome_24_FD_145600 | JGI IMG/M metagenome (GOLD analysis project Ga0181574, IMG submission 145600) | Coastal salt marsh microbial communities from the Groves Creek Marsh, Skidaway Island, Georgia - 101410AT metaG (spades assembly) | ecosystem: Environmental > Aquatic > Marine > Intertidal zone... | reverse complement strand
TGTACCTGTGGGAATCGCTGCTGCTGGCGGGCCGGGATCTCGGCGCCACGGCGGCTGGAACAGCCGCCCTGGAAACCCGGCTGGCCCGCGCGCAATCCGACGCCGATGGCGGTTCATGAGGCGGCGCAGGGCTGCATCCAGGGCATTCGGTTTCGAAAGCGGATTGGCGCGAGCGGCCTGTACTGAACTAAGCTTGCGGGTAATGCTTATGCACACCCCGAACAATACAGGCAGCCCGCCCGCGCCCCATAGCACCCCGGCCGCAGCCCGAGAAGACCGTTGAGCCGTCCCGGCCATCACGCAAACGCACCTGAAAAACTGCCCACGCGGCAGTCGCTCGGGCTAGATGTGCATCCCGTGGTTTTTGTCCTCAGTGTCGGCCTGATTGTCCCCCTGGTGATGCTCAGCCTGTGGGCGCCCGAAAGCGCCGAGCGTCTGATGCTGGCCATCAGGGGCTGGATACTGTCCCGCTTTCATGGCTTTTTCGTGGTGTCCGTCAACCTGTTCGTGCTGTTCTGCCTGATCCTCATTGTACTGCCCATCGGCCGAATCAGGCTGGGTGGCGCCGACTGCGCGCCTGATTTCTCACGGCTATCCTGGTTCGCCATGCTGTTCGCCGCCGGTATGGGCATCGGTTTGATGTTTTTCAGCGTCGCGGAACCGCTGGCGCACTACACCAACTGGTTTGGCACGCCCTTCAACGTTCAGCCCCGAACACCCATGGCCGCGGACCTGGCCATGTCGGCCACGCTGTTTCACTGGGGTCTGCACGCCTGGGCCATTTACGCCATGATGGGCATGGCGCTGGCTTACTTTTCCTTCAACCGGGGCCTGCCTTTCCTGATTCGCTCCACCCTGTATCCCTTCCTCGGGCGCTATACCTGGCGCTGGCCGGGCGATCTCGTCGACGTACTCGGCGTGGTGGCAACGGTTTTCGGTATCGCCACCTCGCTGGCCTTTGGCGCACAGCAAGCCGCGGGGGGCATTGGTTTTCTCAGCGGATTCGGCCAGGGGTTCGTCATTCAGATGGCAGTCATTGCAGTCATTGGCATGATTGCCGCCATCTCGGTCATGCTGGGTGTTCGCAGGGGCGTGCGGGTGTTGAGCAACTTCAACATGGCGCTGGCGGCCATTCTGGCGCTGTTCGTTTTACTGGCCGGCCCCACTGCAATCCTGGCGCGCGAATTTTTCAACGCCATCTGGCTTTACGGCCGTGACATCGTGCCTTTGAGCAACTGGATCGGGCGCGAGGATCGTTCCTGGTACGAGGGCTGGACGGTGTTTTACTGGGCCTGGTGGATTTCCTGGTCACCCTTCGTGGGCATGTTCATCGCCCGGATTTCTCGGGGCAGGACCGTGCGTGAATTCTTGATCGCGGTGCTGCTGGTGCCAACCTTGGTCTCCATCGTCTGGATGTCCATCTTTGGCGGCAGCGCCCTGTTCCAGGCACAGGAAAATATCGGCGCCCTGTCCGCAGGCGTCGGCCAGGTCGAACTGGCCATGTTCCAGATGCTGCAACAGCTACCCTGGGCCGGGCTGACCTCCATCTGCGCCGTTGTGCTGGTCATCACGTTTTTCATTACCTCCGCCGACTCCGGTTCGCTGGTGCTGTCCTCCATCAGCGCCGGCGGACAATTGAAAACGCCGGTGCCCCAGCGCCTGCTCTGGGTCACGCTGTCAGTACTGATCGCGGTGGTCATGCTGACCCTGGGCGGCGACGAGAGCCTGACCGCCTTGCAAGCAGGCGCGATCAGCGCCGGCCTGCCATTAACGCTGATCCTGGTGCTCATGGGCATCGCGCTGCTGCTGGACCTGTTCAGATGGCGGCGTGACCATCCGGAAACTTCAGGTAAGTACCAAAACAAAACATCAAAGCCGTCTTGACCCTGAGTAACCTCATGTCAAAAGAACATTACGAAGCCCTGAGCATGCACGAATTGCGCAATGACGTCCCGCTCTCTCCCCTGTCTTTCCTTCGCCGGACCGCAGATGTCTATCCCGACCGGGTCGCGGTCATCTATGGGGAGCGCCGCTATACCTGGCGGGAACTGACACAGCGGGTGCGGCGCCTGGCGGGCGCGCTCGAGGCCAGTGGTGTGGGCCGGGGTGACACGGTATCCGTCATTGCCGCCAACACGCCCGAACTGCTGGAAGCCCACTACGGGGTGCCGCTGCTTGGCGCGGTCCTGAACGCGATCAATATCCGCCTCGAAGCGGATACCATCGCCTATATTCTGAGCCACTCCGATTGCCGGGTTTTGCTGGTCGACAGCGAGTTCCTGCCATTGGTCGAGCAGGCGTTGGAGCACGTGGAAAACAGGCCCGTAGTGGTCGAAATCGAGGACAGCGGAGCCGCCTCCGGTATACCGGTGTCGGGCAGATATCCCGTCTACGAGGACTGGTTGAACTCTGCTGATGAAAAAGAGAACGGCGGTCTGCCCGAAAGCGAGTACGATGCCATCACCCTGAATTACACCTCGGGCACCAGCGGCCGGCCGAAGGGTGTGGTCTATCATCACCGGGGCGCCTACCTGATGGCGCTGGGCACGGTTGCCGCCTGGCAGTTGCCCCGCCATCCGCGCTACCTCTATACCGTTCCCATGTTTCACTGCAATGGCTGGTGCCATGTGTGGGCCATGACCATCATGGCGGGAACCTTCATTTGCCATCGCAAGATCACCGCCGACAGCGTCTTTACCGCCCTGCGCGAGCACCGGATCACGCACTTTGGCGCAGCCCCCATCGTTCTCGCCATGCTGGCTCATGCAGCGGAGGGCGAGGACCTCGGACTCGAACACACGGTGCAGGCGCTGACCGCCGGCGCGCCACCGCCCAGTCGCGTACTGGAACGCGTGCAGGCATTGGGGCTGAACGTCACGCACGTGTACGGCCTGACCGAGTCTTTTGGCCACGTTGTCTGGTGTGACTGGCAAGCACAATGGGACGAGCTCGATCCGGCTGGCCAGGCCGAAATCAAGGCACGACAGGGGGTGCGTTTTCCAGTCATGGAATCAGTGCAGGTGCTTGACGTCAACAGCGGCCAGCCCGTTCCTGCCGATGGCGAAACCCTGGGCGAGGTAGTGCTGCGCGGCAACACCCTGATGAAGGGTTATTACAAGGACCCCGAGGCCACCAGGGCCGCCTTTGCTGACGGTGGTTTTCACAGTGGCGATCTCGCCGTTGTTCACCCCGATGGTTACATGGAAATTCGTGACCGACTCAAGGACATCATCATCTCAGGGGGCGAGAACATCTCCTCGGTCGAAGTCGAGTCTGTCCTGTTCAAGCACCCCGCCGTGGCGGCCGCGGCGGTGGTCGCCATGCCGCACGAGAAGTGGGGCGAGGTGCCCTGCGCCTTTGTCGAGCTGGTTTCCGGGCGCAAGGCGACGGCGGAGGATATCCTGACGTTTTGCCGGGAGCGGCTGGCCGGGTTCAAATGTCCGAAGAAACTGGTGTTCCAGGATCTGCCCAAAACCGCAACGGGCAAAATTCAGAAGTTCGAATTGCGCAAACAGGTGGCCATCGAAACAACCGCGTCAGGCGCGGGTTGAGAAGCTCACATCAACCGGCGTTTTCCAGCACGCCTGGATCGATAAATACCAGCCTGAGTACGACCTGGCCCGGTTGTCGCTGATGCACGCCTGTGAGCAGGATATTGACCTGCCCGTCATGCTCGGTAATGCCCGGCATATTGAACAGCGAGCTCTGTCCGTCGGTACTGACGAAGGTGTTGGGCACGGCATCCGGATCCTGTAACGTGCCGGCAATGCGGGCGATGAGCGCGCGCAATGCCTGCCGAAAGCGGCTGAAATTCAGCGTGCCTACATAGCAGGTCTCGTCCAGGGCAAGAAGGCAATCCAGGCTGTCATCGACCTGGGGCAGCCTGATCTCCATGAAAGGAATTTCCCTGCCGCCCTGGATCGCGATGAACAATTGCTTGGCATCGAGACGGGGCGCCTCGAAAAACCGGGCCTGCAGATTGTTGACCAACGCGGTGAGCAACTCGCGCGCTGAGAGATCCACCTCCTGGTGTGCGCTCATGGTGAATCAGGTCTCCAGCGCCACGGCCCGGGTATAGCCTTCACCCGGCGTGTCGATGGGCCGCTTGAAGGGCGTCCGGCCGAAAGCGGGCATATCCGCCCGGCGCAGAAGCGTGTCATCGGGCAATTTTTGCAGCGGCCGGACCCGGCGCTCCTCGGGCGTGATCCCCATGAAACGGCCCCACTCGTTGCTTCCTATGGCAGCTTCCAGCGGCTGGTTGGAGACCGCATTGTAGGAGCTGAACATCATCAGGCGCGAGCGGGCGCTGTCATTGGGGCCTGAGCCATGCAGGGTATTGCAATGGAAAAACACGGCGTCGCCGGTTTCCAACTCGCAGTGGACCAACCCTAGCCTGTCCTTGGCGGCTTCCAGCCGCGCCTCGAAACTGGGGACATCCTGGTGATTGATCAGGCCCATGCGATGCGACCCGGGCACCACTTGCAAACAACCATTCGCCCTGGCGGCCGGCTCGATGGCCAGCGCCATGGTCAGCATATGGGGGAAGAGACAGCCATCGTCATACCAGCTGGTGTAGTCCTGATGCCAGTCAATGCGTGCGCGGCATCCCGGCGGCTTGTTGGTAAATTTCGAGTGCCAGTGGTAGCAGGGCTCGCCCAGGATCTGCTCGACGCAATCGACCACGCGCTCCAGGCGGGGAATCGTGCCGATGATATCGTCGCCCAAGTCGACCCAGATATTGATGGGATGCGCGGCGCCTGCCTTGTCGGTCATCCCGTACAGTGATCCGTCAATGGATGGATCACCCTGGTAGGCCTGATACAGAGGAGAGAGCTCATCCGCGCTCAGAAAGCCTTTGACAATGATGTATCCATCCTGCTGATAGTCAGCAAGCTGTTCTCTGCTCAAACGGATATCCATCGTGATCACTCCCCTGCCAAACCATGGATTCCGCGAGTATATACCTTCGCGCTATGGGGCAACCATCGACGTCCGGGTGGCCAGCGGCCTTGATCCCTCACCGCCAACGTATTGGAGCACCGATGCGCCTTGACTATACTGGGCTGATTGCGGACAACCGGGAAAACGAGAGCAAGCAGGTGAGAGCCCACAGCGACCTCGAACACACCACCCGTCGACAGCTGGCGGCCGCATTCCGCTGGGCCGCCCGTCTGCACCTGCACGAGTCCATCGCCAATCACTTCAGCGCCGCGCTGGGTGCAGACAGCAACGAGTTCCTGATCAACCCGAGAGGGGCACATTTTTCCCGCATTCGGGCCAGCGACCTGGTTTTGACCCGGGCCGGAGATGGCGCCGGAGATCATATAGACCTGACAGCCTGGGCGCTGCATTCAGAGTTGCACCGACTGATCCCGAGGGCCCGATGCGTCCTCCATACGCACATGCCCTACGTCACCGCCCTGACCTGCCTGCAGGACTTCGAATTCATGATGTTGGATCAGAATGCCTGTCGATTTCATGACCGAGTTGCCTACGACCGTGACTATGCCGGGATGGCGCTGGATGAGGATGAGGGGCAGCGGGTGGCCGAGTTGCTTGGCGAGCAACACGACGTGCTCTTTCTGGGCAATCACGGCGTGATCGTGATCGGAGATTCGGTCGCGCAGGCGTTCGATGAGCTGTACTGCCTGGAGCGGGCCGCCCAGGTTCAGGTGCTCGCCCTCTCCACCGGGCGGCCCCTGGCAAGCGTGCCGGACCATACCGCCCGGCTGGCCTGCGAACAATGGCGAACCTATCCGCAGTTTGCCGAGCTGCACCTTCAGGCGCTCATCGGCATCCTGGATGAGGAAGAACCCGACTACCGGGATTGAAGCCGCCATGCAACGAATCACCCGCGTCGAACATGATCACAAGTCCATCATGCTGTGGTGGGGTGATGGCCTTGACAGTGTCTTTCATCATTTCTGGCTGCGCGACAATTCGCCGCAGGCCCGCCACCCGGAGACCGGCCACCGCGTGGAAGAAACCTCCCTGCTCGCAGCTGACATCCGCCCGAAACAGTGCTTCGTCAACGATACGGGCGGCCTAGAGATCTGCTGGAGCGATGGCCATGAGAGCCTGTTCGCAGCCGATTGGCTGAGGCGGCACGATTACTCCAATGGCGCGCGCAGCCAGCCCCCGTCGCCCGATACCTGGGGCAGCGAAATGGCCTCGAAGCTGCCGCGCATCGAGCACGCTGCTTTCCTGCAGGACATCAACGCCCGGATCAGGTGGCTGCAGACATTTCGCCGCACGGGGCTGGGGATCATGCATGGAATTCCCAAGCAGGACGGCATCGTGCTCGACATCGCCCAGACCATCGGACAGGTCCGCGTCACCAGCTGGGGCAAGGTATTCGACGTCAAGGCCGTGCCCAGGGCCAATTCGGTGGCTTACACCAATTTACCGCTGGTGCTGCACACCGACGAGGCCTATCGCGACCCGGTCCCCACGATCCAGCTGACCCACTTTGTAAGATCGAGCGCCAGCGGGGGCGAAGCCACGCTGGTGGACGGGTTCAAGCTGGCGGAGGTCATGCGGGCGCAAAGCCCTGAACAGTTCCAACTGCTGGCTGAGACCAGCCTGCATTTTCACTTTCGTGAAGACGATATGGAATTGGAACACCATGCCCCGGTGCTCACGCTGGATCCGGAAGGCCGGCTGAAGGAAGTGCGTTATTCCAACCATTCCGTGCAGCCTTTTCTGCTGCCACCTGAGGCCATGGATGCGTTCTATGAGGCTTATCGCGCATTTGGCGCGCTGCGCGACCGGCCTGAATACCGGATCGAGTTGGACATGCAGGCCGGCGACATGTACATGGTCGACAATCGCCGCGTGATGCACGGGCGCAAGGCCTTTCGCTCGGGGGGGCATCGCCACCTCCAGTCCTGCTATGTCGACACCGACGAGACCATGGGTCGATTGGCGGTGCTCGAGCGAAAGCATGCAGAGCGCAAACACCGATGAAGCAGGTTCAGTTTCGCCAAATGAAAGAGGGCACCCGGCAGGAGTACGAAATGCTCAACCGGCTGGAAACCGCCTTCGCCCTGGGCACAGCCGACCGGCTGCTGGGCTTGCTGGATCAGCTCGATGAATCACTCTCAGGCTATCGGGTGAGTCGCCTGGAACATTCGCTGCAAGCTGCTGCCCGAGCCTGGCATGACAGCGCAGATGCAGACTGGACGGTCGGAGCGCTGCTCCATGACGTAGGCGATCTGCATGCGCCTTATAGCCATGGAGAACTGGCGGCCGCCGTGCTGAGGCCGTTTGTCCGCGAGCAGGTCACCTGGTGCGTACGAACGCACGCGGATTTCCAGTTGATCTATTACGGCCAGCATCTGCCCGGGGCCGATCAGCACCAGCGTGACCGGCACAGCGAAAGCCCGTATTTCGAGGATGCCATCGAATTTTGCGAACGATGGGACCAGGCCAGCTTCGATCCCGACTATCAGACGCCTCCGCTGGATTTCTTCGAGCCCATGCTGCGCGCGGTCTTGGCCAGGGCGCCCCACGACCCCAATCATGTTCAGCCTGGGCTCAGGGTGGCACTGGTGCAGCACCCGGACATCCGTTAGAAGCGGGCCGCTCCGGGCACCTACACCCTGGTATGACCGACTCTGGACAGCGCGTCATCGCTGACGTCTCACCCATGACGTGACTTCACGCCCTGTGCTTATTGGAGATTTATTGAGCCAGATCATGGCGAGTGCGGCCAGGTCGTGATCTGCTTGGGAATAATTGACCGCACAGTCAAAGGAGTCATGACACGTCTTTTCCCGGGATAAGACTCGCTACTTGCGAGGAGGCATCATGAATAGGTACATCAAATATGTGAGAACGGCTCCCGTTTTCCTGGCCATCGCCGGGCTCTCCCTGGCGGCCACCCCCTTGGCAGCACAGGAGGAAGCGGAAATCCTCGAAAAACTCATCGTCATCCAGGCGCCCATTGTAGTCGAGCGTAAATCAGAGAATCGCGCTTCTCATCCTGTGGTCCCGAGTGAAATCGTCGAGCTCAAAAGGCCGGTCAGTTTCGCTGACCTCGATCTCGCTGACTCCGCTGACGTGATGGAATTGGATGCGCGGATCGAAGCCATCGCCGAGGACTCCTGCGAAATGTTGGGCGAGATGTTTCCTTTCGACGGCACAGGTAAAGCAGAAATTCATCGCTGCATGAAACGCGCGGTCGCCAGCGCGCTGGACCAAAAAGAACGCGCCATCGCGGCTGCTCATTGAGTTCGAAGCGCTGGGAGTTCGAAGCGCTGGGAGTTCGAAGCGCTGGCGCCATAAACGCCAGCGCCACCCGTGCCTAGAAGTTAGCACACTCCTCGACATTGTCCGTCCGCACGTACGCCATGCTCGGATGGACGAGGTCCGTGACGCATGCCTGGAAGCTGGGGGACTTGACGCGCCCGGAGGTGGTGAATGAGGCCCAGCCGTCACCACCCGTGGTGGCCGTCACGGTCTCGTTGAAGCTGCCGGAAAACTGCACCGTCACATCAGCGCCGGCCACCGCGTCCCCTTTCTCATCCCGTACCTGCACGTCGGCCGTTCCCCTCACGCGTTTACGCCCTGAAACGCCAACGTTGATGGCTTCGACATGCGCCTCGGTACCGGGGATCGCCGAGCCCGAGAGTTCGGTAAAGCCATTGTCATAAATACGAACCCAGTCGACCACCATTTCTGCCGGGAATGTCGCGGTGATATCCCTGTAACTGAACAGGCCCGTGTAGCTGCCCCCAACGGCCATATTGAGGATGATGAAATGCGGCTGATGGAATTCCGTGCAATCGGTACACGCCCCGGGTGAAATATCGATCACCCAGATTTGCTGTCCATCGAGGTATGTGGAGACGAAATCCGGTGTCCATTCCATGCGAAACACGTGGAAGTCATTATTGAGGTCTGTCGCGGCGTCCAGGGTCAGACCATAGCCCGCGTAGCCGCCACCGTGTTCCCAATGCGCGGTGGAGCCGACCCTACGATTCACTAAACCCTCTGCGATCGCTGATTGGGAACCCATCTCCATGACGTCGAGTTCCCCGCACGCCGGCCAACCCACCTCGGGAAAGTCCCTGCCCAATGTCCAGAAAGCAGGCCACAGGCCGTCTGCCAGATTGGGCACCTTGATCCGGGCCTCGATGGTGCCATACCTGACCGTCAGTTTTTCCTGGGTCTTGATGCGCGCGGAGGTATAGCTCCTGCGCTTGCCCTTGAGCTGCTGCTCCTGGGCGGTGATGTACAGGTAACCGCCCTCGACGCGAACATTGGACGCTTCATCGGTATATGTTTGAGTCTCATTGTTGCCCCAACCGCCGGCACCCAGGTCATATGACCAGTAGGCTTCGTTGGGCGCGCCACCCTGGTCGAACTCGTCACTCCAGATCGGGGCCTGGCCCTCGGCGCCGGAAACGATCAGCCATGAGCCTGCCATCATGGGCAGAATTTTATGATTCAAGAATACCCCTTTCATAAGAACGTTCCCGTAGCTTTTTTTGATTAGACCCTTTGTTACCACCTCATCGCCTGCCCGCGCCCGGCGGCAAGAATGAGGCGAGTGCCGCAAATGCAGGCTTTCACAACGCACGATGAGTTTATCATGACCCGCGCCAGCCCGATGGTGGCCCCATCGGGCTAAATGATATAGTCCCTCTCTTATTTCGACGCGCAAGGGCGGCACGCCAGCTGATCCACTATCGGTAATGGATTTCATCAGTGACCATCAATTGAGCCTGTGGGTCATCACCGTGTTGGTCGACCTCGGTTTTGCCGTTCTGGCATTCCGACTGTTCGGGCGGATTGGGCTGTATGGCGTCGTGATTTTCAGCCTGATGCTGGCCAACATCATGGGTCCGAAGTTGACCGTGATTGCGGGGCTGCAGACGAGCATGGGCGTCATTCTTTACAGCAGCATTTTCTTTGCCACCGACCTGCTGAGCGAAAAATATGGCCGCGCGGAGGCTCAAAGGGCTGTGCTCCTGGGCTTTTTCCTCAGCGTGGTGCTGGTCGTGATGACGCAGATCAGCCTGCGGTTCCTGCCCTCGGCGCTCCCTGAGACGGCAGCCTATGCCCAATCGGTCCACGCGGCCATGGTGACCCTGTTCGACTATACCCCCCGATTTGTCTTGGGCTCGCTGCTGGCCTATCTGATCAGCCAGTCATTCGATGTCTGGGTGTTTCATCGCATCCGCGAAGCCACCGGTTCGCGTCACTTGTGGCTGCGAAACACGGGCTCCACCCTGATTTCACAGGCCGTGGATACCCTGATCTACGGGTTGGTTGTCTGGTGGGGCCTGGTGGACCTGGCCACAGCGCTGAAACTCGCCGCAGCCAAATACGTATTCAAGTTCGCCATCGCCGTGATTGACACCCCGTTTATCTACGCGGCGCTGCGCTGGGATGCGCGAGGTAGCGCAGACGAACGAAGCAGCCAGCGCGTCAACTGATTTCCGGGCACGATCTCTCGCTGCCTGCGCCTCAGCGCCCGGAAACGTAAGCCACCAGCAGGATAGGTATCCACGCCAGCGACGGTATCCCGAACAGGATATCGAAGGTGGCGAGCGCCATGACAGCCGCGATATCGAACCAGGTCATCTTGGTGTTCAACCCTTCCCACAGCGCGCGCAGATAGTTCTTCAAACCCCGGAGCATGACAGGTGCCCTTGCTTGCTTTCAGAGGGCTCATGATAACGCTTGAACCTTCGCGAACCCGAGCGCCGGGCGTGCGCGCTTGAATCGGTGCTATGCTTGTTATCTCTTGGGGGGGAAACCTTTAGGGAAATTTCACAGGAGTAAGATTATGAGGTATGTGATTTTATGCATGGCTTTGTTCACCAGCTTGAGCTTTGCCGACAGCCACACCAGCGCCGAGCAGACCGTGCTCGCCAACATTGACGCGTACTGGGTCGCCAGGAACACCAAGGATTGGGAGACAGTGGTGGCCCTGAGCAGTGCTGAGGGTATGTACAACACGAACTCGGACGGCAGCTTCCATAAACCGGTGGGCACCGCGACCGTCGAAGACTGGGCGCGCACGACCCCCGGCGACGCCGGTACCGTCGTCGTCCACTTCTCCGAAGCGCACCAGCTGAACGATTCAACGGTGTTCGCCAGGTACTACGCAGAAGGCGTGACGCCGGACGGCAATGGCAACTTCAAGCCATATCGGACCCGGGTCACCAGCGTTTGGGTTTTGGAAGGTGATGACTGGGTCGCCAAAACCATGCATTTCTCATCAGCCAGTTACGGCGGAGTGCATCAGACCCAGGCAACGGACTTCGAGGACTGATTCCGGTTTTATATGATAAGCAACCAGCCTGAGGGAACAGGCTGGCTGCCTTAAACCGCGGTTCAATGGCGGGCCCCCAGGCAAACAGCGCCATTGCCGCCTGTGACTGCTTCAGGCCACCGGCACCCAAACCAGCTTGGCCTCGAGCACCCGGATGTCGGTCTTTTCAAGACCAATGTCCAGCGCTTCAAGGGTGGAGGCGAGCGCCTCATGCTCGTCCCGGATGGCGATAAGGGCCTCTTCCAGTTCGTCCTCCAGCTCCACGAGGTCCCGCTGCTTGGCGTCGAGTTTGTCCTCCGCGGCCTCCAGCCTGATTTTGGCCTTCCTGGTGGCCGACCGGCGCGACGCGGCGCTGCCCAGTGTGCGCGAGCCCACCCGACCTTTGAGCATGGCGTTCAGCAGATCTCCGATGCCTGACATGACTTCGCTTTGTGTGCGCGCGGACGCGTCCGACTCCAACTCCCGTACCCTGGCATCGGCAGCGGAGATCTGCGCCTGCAGCCGGTCGATACGCCGGGCATAGCGCTCCCGCAATTTGCTGATTTCGACGTCGGCGGCCGCATCCGCGGCCTGCCGGCACCGAGCTTCGAAGGCTTCGCGGCGCTCACCCACCCGTGCGTAGAGTTTCAGACCCGGGCATTTCCACACCGAAATACTTCGATTTGCTGCCAACCAGGTTTTCATATCCGCCTTCAGGCTGGTCCAGAAGGTCTTGTTCTGCAGCCTGGTGTTGCCCAACTGGTAACGGGCGCCGGCAGGCGGCTCCGTATTGAAGTCCCGGTCATCGTGATCCACGGCGAGGACATCCTCCACATCGATGACGCCATCCAGTGGATAGACCACCGCTTCGTAAGATTCATGGTGCTTCACGCCCGCCCGGACCTCGTCGTACAGCAGTTGCACGGTCAGCGCGGCCGCGGGCGCCAGGCAGCTTCCGGTGGGGTCCGCGCCGATATCTGCGACCCAGGGCGTGGCCGGGTCCAGGTACACGACCTCAATACCGGGCGCCACGGACGGCGCCATGACCGCGGGGGCGTCAAGCCCCTGGTTTTCCGATGGCAATGGTGCCGGCGAAGGAGGTTCCGCGGACAGCGCTGTTTCTGTGGCCTTTAAACGATACGGCTCCATCAGCGCTGCCACCTGCGCACGGGTGAAAGGCCCGAACCGGAAGCACATGGAATGACGGCGAAACAGGAAAACCTGGGTTGATTTCTTGGCCTGGTACAACAGGAACTGGCGTTTCTGCAGGTTGGAGATTCGCTCGCTCAGGTCGGGCAGGCCGCCGCGGATACCGTCCAGGACACGGCGCTTGTCGTTCTCGGTCTGCAGGCGCCCGATAATCCAGGTGCCGGCATTGGACATGGCCTTGTAATCGATATCCACCGGATTCTGGGTCACCAATACCAGCCCGACACCAAACGCGCGAGCCTGCTTGAGGATGGTCAGGATCGGTTTCTTCGACGGCGGCTCTGCCGTTGGCGGGACATAGCCAAAGCATTCATCCATGTAAACCAGGGCGCCCAATTCACCGGTTCCCGGCCTCGAGCGCATCCAGGTCACTACCTTGGACAACAGCAGTGTCACCACGAACTGCCGCTCGGTCTCGTTCAGGTGCGCCATGTAAATGATCGCGCATGGCGTTTTGCCGTTGCCGCCGATCATGCTTTCAATATCCAACGGTTCGCCCTCGAGCCACGAGGCCATGGAGGGTGAGGCCAGCAGGGTGTTGAGCTGAAGCGCCAGCTTCATGCGCTCTTTTTCGGAGAAAAACATCTCCAGGTCGAAGACCCCAAGCTTGCGAAATGGCGGCTTTGGAATCTGGCCCACCAGCGTCGCCAGGTCCAGGTCCTTGCCCTGGCGCCACCAGGTCTCGACGATCATGGAGATCAGAATGTGTTCGGGCCCCGAGACGGGATCGGATTCGATGCCGGCGAGGACCAGGATCGAAGACACCAGGCCCTCGATTTCATCACGGATGATTTCGGCATTGACCGCCCAATCCAGATCGGGCGCTTTCATGGAGCCCAGCACGTTCATGCCGATGCCGACAGAGGACCCCGGTGTGTAGATCTTGAACTCGGTGTTGTCGCGCAGCCGGGCAATCCGTTGTGGCGTGATGCCGTGCGATGCCAGTTCCTCTTTGCGCTCCGCGGACTCCTTGGCGGCCAGCTCGGCGACGGTCTTGCCTTTGCGCTTCGCCTTGGCCGCGTCCATCCAGGGTTCGAGATCTTCAGGCGTGCTGTCGGGGAAATTGAGCATGATGTTGCCCATGTCGCCCTTGGGGTCGAGGATCAAGGTGGGAATTTTGCTCAGCGCCGCCTCTTCCAGGATGTTGACACCCAGACCGGTTTTGCCTGAACCGGTCATGCCAAAAATAACGCCATGAGTGGTCAGTGAACTCGCTTTGAGCAGTACGGGTTCATCTGTCTCACTTTCACGCCCGATGTATAGCTGGCCTTTTTTTGTCTCCATTCAGAGAAGGTACCACTGTGCCATGTGAGGCACAAAGCATGACCGGGCGAGGCCCGTTATGGCGGAGTGCATCAGACCCAGAAAGAGAAGTACAGGTAAATCGCGGCTACCAGACCCAGGATCACCGAGGTGGCGATCACGTCGCTGCGGTCCCAGCTCTCCCGGACCGCCTTGCGGTCGATGGTACTCAGGGTCAATCCTCGAATTTGCGCTTTATCCGGTGCTTCGGAGGCATAAGACACGCCGATGATGACCAACGAGATGATCAGGAACAAAACGCCCGAGAAGTAGAGGAAATTAAAATCCCCAACCATGGCCAGAATGGCGGGGCTTTCGATTTTTCCGGCACCAAAAAAGGCCTGGCACGTCAGCTTCAGCAGCCCCAGTGCGAAACCGAGCCCCAAGCCCCAGGTGGCCCCGCGCGTATTTACGCGGTCATTGAAGATACCCAACAAGAACACGGCGGTAATGGGTGGAGCCAGGTATCCCTGCACGTTTTGCAGATACTGATAGAGCCCACCGCCCGAGATCAGCGGCATGACCGGAATCCAGAGCAGCCCGCAAACAACCACCGTGACGGTGGCCAAACGGCCCACTTTGAGCAGTTGCCGCTCACTGGCATCGGGTCGAAGTTTTTCATAGATGTCGACCGTGAAAAGGGTAGCCGTTGAATTGAACAGCGAGGACAGTGAACTCATCAGAGCCGCCATCAGGCTTGCAACAACCAATCCACGCAGGCCAGCCGGCAGCAGGGTGGTCACCATGGTGGGAAAGACCTGGTCACCCTTGAAAACACCAGCATCATCCATCGGAATCATCATCAGCCCCTTGTGATGCAGCGCAGCGCCAATCATGCCAGGCACCAGGAAGATCAGGACCGGCCATATCTTCAGAAACGCGCCCCATAACGCTCCGCGACGGGCGGCCCGCAGGTCTTTCGCTGCCAGGGTACGCTGCACGATGTACTGATCGGTACACCAATACCAGATGCCGACAATGGGCGAAGCGATCAGGATGCCCAACCAGGGGAAATCGGGGTCCGACAGGGGCCGCCACAGCGCGTACTGGGCAATATTTTCGCTGGCAAATGAGCGCAGTTCGCCCCATCCGCCCAGCAATTCGAGACCGAAATAGGTGATGGCTGTCGAGCCGACGATCAGGATCGTGGCTTGCATGGCATCGGTGTACAGAACGGCGCGCAAACCGCCGGCAACGGTGTACAGGCCGGTCAGGATGACCGTGGCCAGGGCGCCAATCCAGAAGGCATTCTGCGGACTGCCAAAAGTATCCGGTAGCAATGTCTGGAACACCAAAGCCCCCGCGTAAACAGTGACGGAGACCTTGGTCAGCACATAAGCCGCGAGCGAGACCATGGAGAGTATCCAGCGTGGACGCGGCCCGAATCGCCGCTCGAGGAACTCGGGCATGGTGAAGATTTTGGATTGGTAATAGAACGGCACAAACACCCAGGCCAGCAGCACCGCTATCCAGGCATGCAATTCGTAATGCGCCATCGCCAGGCCGGTGGACGCGCCCTGCCCGGCCAATCCGACGATGTGTTCGGAGCCAATATTTGATGCGAAGATGGACGCACCGATCGCGAAGAAGCCCACATTCCTTCCGGCCAGAAAGTAATCGGTGGTGGTTTCCTGGCGGCGCATGGTGCGCGCAACGATTGCGAAAATAACTACAACGTAAACCACGATGACCACCCAATCCGCGGTGGACAGGGTGTTGGCTGCGGCAGCTTGGCTCGCTAAATTTGGCATGTCTGTTTCCTGGCTGAATGGCAGCACTCAGAATGAGTACGAACCCTTGTCATCAAGGGGTGTGACCCTCTCGATGCTTACGCCCCTCCGATGCTGACAAACCGCGACCCCATCAGCCACGGTGCAAATGGTCATTGATGATATTCTCGATAAGCTCTTGTTTGCCACTGATTTGTTGGGGTTCGCCGGCCTCGCCGGCGATGGCGCGCAAATCCAGCAGGCTCAACTCCCCGTTTTCAAACCGCTTACCGTCACCCTGATCGAAGCTGGCATAACGTTGTGCCCGCAACTGGCGGTAACGCGAATCGGCCAGAACTCGGTCGGCGATCAGTAATCCGCGGGCGAAAGCGTCCATACCGCCGATATGGGCGATGAACAGATCCTCGATATCGGTCGACTCGCGCCGGAGCTTGGCATCGAAGTTGAGACCGCCACTGCCGAGGCCGCCTGCCTCAAGTACGTTCATCATTCCGTGGGCGCAGTCATAGAGATCGAGCGGAAACTGGTCGGTATCCCAGCCATTCTGGGGATCGCCCCGATTCGCGTCGATCGAGCCCAGCAGACCGGCATCGGCAGCCATACGCAGATCGTGAGCGAAAGAATGGCCCGATAGAGTGGCATGGTTCGCCTCGATGTTGAGTTTGAAATCGCCAGCGAGACCATGGTGTCGCAGAAACCCGATCACTGTCTGCGCGTCGAAGTCATAGTGATGCTTCATAGGCTCCATGGGCTTGGGCTCGATCAGGAAGGTTCCCTTGAAGCCAATGGACCGTCCGTAGTCCCGGGCCTTGGAAAGAAAAACAGCCATGTGCTCGGTCTCCCTGCGCGTATCGGTGTTGTGCAGACAGGCGTAACCCTCTCTCCCGCCCCAGAACACGTAATTTTGGCCGCCCAGTTCGACGGTGGCATCCAATGCCGCCTTGACCTGGGCGCCGGCGTGCGCCACCACGGCAAAATCTGGATTGGTGGAGGCGCCGTTCATATAGCGCGGATTGGAGAAAAGGTTGGCCGTACCCCACAGCAGACGCATGCCCGTCTCAGCTTGACGCTCAGCGGCCAGTCTCACCATCGCCTGAAGGTTACGCTCCGACTCCGCAATGGTGGCACCCTCAGGCGCCAGGTCGAAATCATGAAAGCACCAGAAGGGGACGTTCAACTTGCTGCAAAACTCGAATGCGGCATCGGCGCGGTCGCGCGCCCGATCCAACAAATCACTCCGATCCGCCCAGGCATGTTTGCGGGTCCCAGGCCCGAAGGGGTCGGCCCCGGTTGCACAGAAGGTGTGCCAATAACAGACGGCAAAACGCAGATGTTGCTCCATGGTCTTGCCGGCGACGACACGATCGGCATCGTAGGCCTTGTAAGCCAGGATGTTGTCGGACTCCGGACCTTCATATGAAATGCGCCCGATGCCGGGAAAAAACTCCCGGTCTCCTGTGAAAACGGTTCGGCTCATATTGATACCCCCGGCTAATGAATAGTCACTGGTAGAGAGAAGAGACAGTCGCAGCGGCTTTTCGGTAGCGCTGGTAGGCCTCGGTGTAGGTCTCTACGACCTCGTTGACCGGCACGCATGACGCCCGGTCATTTCGGGACAGGGTGGCATCGGCCAGCACCGCGATATGCTCACCCGGCTCGATCAGCTGTAAAGCCTGAATCGCGGCGCCCAGTGCGGCGCCCTCATCCTCATGGTAAATGGTCACCGGCGTATTGCAGACATCGGCGACCATCTGTCGCCAGGCGGCACTTCTCTGGCCACCGCCGGTCAGGACGATCTCCTCAGCAGACACCCCCAGATTGCTCAGTTCATCGATGCCGTATTTCAGGGCGAAAGTGGCTCCTTCCACGGCTGACCTCAGCAAATTGTCCGGCTGCATGTTGCGGCTGTTGAGCCCCAAAACACCGCCTCGAGCGTTGGGCAGGTTCGGTGTCCGCTCACCTTCAAAAAACGGCACGGTAATGACGCCGCCTGACCCCGGCAGAGCGCTGCCAATTCGGGCCTCGAAATGATCGAGGTTTGCGCCCAGCAAGTTTCGCATCAACTCTGTCGTGACCGTGCAATTCATGGTGCACAGCAGTGGCAGCCAGCCGTCGGTTGAAGCACAGAATGCCGCGATATCGCCACTTGGATCGATGACCGGCTGATCTGAAAAGGCGTAAACGGTACCGGAGGTACCCAGGCTCATCGTCATTCGACCCGGGCAAACATTGCCGGTTCCGATGGCGCCCATCATGTTGTCTCCACCACCAATGCCCACCGGTATGCCGACAGGGAGACCCAGGGTCTGCGCGGCATTGGGCCTCAGCCGCCCAATGGGCTCATTGCGCGTTCGCGGCATCGGCAGGCATTCGGCCAGGTCCCGGTCAGGATCAATGGCGCGTAACATCTTGCTCGACCAGGCGCGCTGACGAATATCGAAAAATCCGGTTCCCGACGCGTCTCCGGCCTCCATGCAACGCTCACCTGTTAACCAAAGGTTGATGAAGTCATGGGGCAGCAGGATCGCGTCGAGCCTGTCATAGGCCGCTGGGCGCGCCTGCTTCAGCCAGCGGATCTTGGAAGCGGTATAACCGGGCAACACTCGGTTTCCCAACTCCCGAATACAGGCGTTCGCGCCGCCGAAGGCCTCCTCGATCTGTTCTGCCTGCGCCTGTGTCGAGGTGTCGCACCACAGCTTCACAGGTGCCAGCACACGGTCTGAACGGTCAACTGCCACAAAACCGTGTTGCTGACCCGACACGGCCATGGCCTGCGCCGTGCTGCGGATTCCAGGGTCAATCTCGCTCATGGCCTGGCTCAATGCTGACAACCAACATTGGTGCTCTTGCTCAGCGACCCCATTATCGCCGCGGTGCAACGTCAGGGGTGCAGAGGCGCTGGCAACCAGGCCGCCGCCATGGGCGTCGAGAAACAGGACTTTCAGAGCCTGAGTGCCCAGATCGATGCCAATGACGGTACTCACCATATGCGAAACCAGCGGGCCCTGCCCAATCGGAGTCTTCGGCGAAGTTTATCAGCCATTGGGGCTGGAGTGACGCCGGTCGAGAAAACCCTCCTGCCAGAGCGCGCAAGACCCGGCAGAGCCGGGTGTACCGTCGTTGGCCGCCGATGATCAGCAATTCGGCCGAGTCAACCCGGCTGGCATGGACTCAAGTAACGTGCGGATATCGGCGAGGGCTCAAAGAGTACTGTTTATTCGCCGGGCCGATTGTGCGCGGCCCGGGACCAAGGGGGCGATGCCGAGCAAACCAGCGCCAGATTAAAGTCAGCGTTCGCTGGCCGCCTCAAGGGGACCGTCGCCGTTGCGAATATAACCCCATGCTGAATGCGGCCTGGTTGAGTACACTGTATGTTCACTCACTACAGGTTGTCAGCTATGTCTGAAGCGAATGAAACTACAGCCTCTGGCGGATTTCTCGGCACTGTGGAGCGCGTCGGTAATAAATTGCCCGATCCGGCCATGTTGTTCGTCGCTCTGCTGGCCATCGTGTGGGTTTTTTCCTGGCTGCTTTCCTATGTGACTTTCAATGTGGTGGACCCGCGTTCGGGAGAGACGCTGGTCATCAACAACCTTTTGTCCGGTTCTGCATTGACTGAGTTTCTATCGGTGATGGTGACCAATTTCTCGCACTTCCATCCGGTCGGGGTTGTCCTCGTTGCGATGCTGGGCATTGGTGTTGCCGAGGCAACCGGATTCATTAATACGGGCTTGCGCGCTCTGCTTAACATCACCAGTGACCGATTCCTGACACCGATGGTCATCATGGTCGGTATCGCGAGCCACACCGCCGCCGATGCGGGTTATGTGCTGGTCATACCTTTGGGAGGTGTTATTTTCTACGCAGCAGGGCGCCATCCACTTGCCGGTATTTCCGCGGCCTTTGCTGGCGTGTCGGGTGGGTTCTCGGCCAGCTTCCTGCCTTCTTCCATCGATCCCCTGTTGCAGGGTCTTTCCCAGGCCGGCGCCCGAATCCTGGACCCAGCAATAGAGCTCAATCCGCTCAATAATTATTTTTTCACCACCGCCTCATCATTGCTGATTATCGGGGTCGGCTGGTATGTGACCTCCAAGATTATCGAACCCCGCCTAAGTGATACTGAGGTTGATGGCGAAGCTGAAGATCTGCCCGAGATGCATGACCTGCGGGAATCGGAACGAAAGGGGCTGCGTTGGTCATTGATTGCCATGGTACTGGGCGTCGTTGTACTGGTTGCAACATCGCTTCCGGAAGATTCTGCCTGGCGCGATGCCACCGGCAACATTTCGAGTTTCCAGGCACCGCTGATGCGGTCCATCGTATCCTTGATTTTTCTCCTGTTTCTAATACCCGGCGTGGTTTACGGTGTCGTTGCCGGAACCGTTAAAAGCTCGAAAGACATTATTGTAGCGATGACAAAATCCATGCACAGCATGGCCTATTATCTCGTCATCATGTTCTTTATCGCTCAGTTCGTATACGCCTTTGGCCAGTCCAATCTCGGTGTATTGCTGGCATTGCAGGGCGCGGCCTTTCTGAAGGCAATGGCGTTGCCAGCTGCGATCACCATTGTCGGAATTATTATGCTCACCGCCGTGGTAAATATTTTCGTCGGCTCCGCCTCGGGAAAATGGGGCCTGCTTGCGCCGATTTTTATTCCCATGCTGATGTCGCTGGGTATATCGCCCGATCTCACTCAGGCCGCGTATCGCGTTGGAGACTCCAGCACCAACATCATCACGCCACTGATGCCCTATTTCCCGCTGGTGGTTGTTTACTGCCAGCGTTACGTGAAGGGCACGGGTATCGGTACGCTGACGGCCTTGATGTTGCCCTACTCGCTGAGCTTCCTGGTGCTTTGGACGATCTTTCTCCTGGTCTATTACGCTATTGGGCTACCGCTGGGCATCCAGGCGAGTTACACCTATGGTTAGATGCCAATAGGCACATCATTCCTCGACCACAGGCGAAAAATGAAAAAGCCGCCCGGTGGGCGGCTTCTCATTTTTTGGCTGGGGGAGAGGGATTGACTCGGGCCATCCATGGTCCTCGCCCTCGCTACGCTCGGGTCGCTTTGCGCTCCAAAATGGCAATCCTGCCATTTTGTCGAACCCAGTCAGCCTGCGGCTGACAGGGGTTCTCACCCCTCGACCACAGGCGAAAAATGAAAAAGCCGCCCGGTGGGCGGCTTCTCATTTTTTGGCTGGGGGAGAGGGATTCGAACCCCCACTGGCGGAGTCAGAGTCCGCTGTCCTACCATTAGACGATCCCCCAAAAGTCGGATCGTCGTTAGTATCTTAACGTTTCGAGTATTGGGTAGCCTTACGGGCTTTGTGCAGGCCAACCTTCTTGCGCTCGACTTCGCGGGCGTCGCGGGTCAGCAGACCAGCGCCGCGGAGCTGTTCACGGAGTTCTTCGTTGTACTCGAGCAGGGCGCGTGAGAGCCCCAGGCGGATGGCGCCGGCCTGGCCGGTGGTGCCGCCGCCGGTAACGGTTGCCTTCACGTCGAACTGCTCCACCGTGTCGGTCTTCTCCAGCGGCTGCCGCACGATCATGCAGGCCGTTTCGCGGCCGAAAAATTCATCCAGCGGGCGCTCGTTGACCGTGATGCGGCCGGTGCCCTTTTTCAGGTAAACACGGGCGGTGGAAGATTTACGCCGTCCCGTACCGTAATACTGTTCGCTTGCCATAATCCTGTTTCCGTTGACTGTCGCTGCGCGGCTCAGAGTTCCAGCGGCTCGGGCTGCTGTGCTGCGTGCGGGTGCTCGGGGCCAGCATAAACGTGCAGCTTCTTCAGCATGGCACGGCCCAGCGGGTTCTTCGGCATCATGCCCTTGACGGCAAACTGGATGGCACGCTCAGGGTGCTTTTCCAGCAGGTCGCTCAGGTTTATGCTCTTCAGGTTACCGATGTAACCGGTGTGCCGGTGGTAGTATTTGTCGTTCAGCTTGTTGCCGGTGACTTTCACCTTCTCCGCGTTGACCACGACGATGTGATCGCCCGTATCTAAGTGCGGGGTGAACGTAGGCTTATGCTTGCCACGCAGGCGCCGCGCCACTTCCGTGGCCAACCGGCCCAGCGTCTTGTCCGTTGCGTCCACCAGGTGCCACTCGCGCCTGATATCCTGCGGCTTTGCAGTATAGGTCTTCATGTCTAATTACTCTCGAAACCCGGCAAACGCCGGAGGGTCGGGGTGAAGGGCGGGAATTTTACTGGTTTGATGGCCCCGGTTCAAGCACTTCCGATCAAATTTTCAGCCTGTCCACGGCCTTGCCGTTGACCAGGTGCGAATCAATGATTTCATCGATATCTTCCTCGTCAACAAAGGTGTACCAGACCCCTTCAGGGTAGACCACGCAGGTCGGGCCTTCCTCGCAGCGGTCCAGACAACCGGCCCTTTGCACACGAATCTTGCCCGCGCCATTCAGACCCATCTCTTTAATTCTTGCCTTCGCATGCATTAGCACGCGCGAGGAGCCGCATAAATTGCAGGAGGGGCGCTCAGCGCCCTCTGCCCGCTCATTGGTGCAAATAAACAGATGTCTCTGGTAATAGCTCATGGCTCGCCCGGCTTTGATCAGAAGTTATACACCAGGTTGACCGTCGCCTGCGTATCCGTTTTCTCAGAATCACCCGGCGGCACTTTGGTGTTGTTACGCACCTCGTAGCCCAGCTTGACGGCCAGCTTACTCGTCATGGCAACGCTGAATCCGGTGTTGAACTGGCTGAAGGTATTCTCACTACCCGTTTCCACCAGCATTCGGTTGGTCCAGGCCATGTTGTCTGAGATGGTCCAGGTATCATCCAGCACGAATCGCAAAATCGCTTCGTCAGAGGCCACACCGGTCTCGCGCTCTTCCAGGTGACGGTAACCGGCACCGACTTCACCCTTCAGTTCATGGTTGTCTGACTTCATCAGGGAATAACCATAACCTGCGGTAGCGGTCACCTGCGGGTCATAGGCGCCAAATTTATCAGCGTCATAGCGCACAGCGCCAAAAATCCAACTCCTCTCGGTGAGCTTTCGGTCACTCTGCACTTCGGCCTGGTAACGCTCGTTTTCCTTGGTCCCATCCTCGGACGTCATCAGCGCGGTCAGGCCGAACCGATGTCTCCAGGTCTCGGTGGTGTAAATGAAGTTCAGCTTGCCGTTAAGCGCTGTACTTTCGGTGTTACCGGTTGTGCTGACAAAGCCGAGTTCACCTTTTCCGCTCCAGCCCAGTTCAACTTCCTCCTCGTCCTGGGCATATGCCGAGAACGCGCACGCAATTAATCCCATGACCAAGGCCACTTTGCCTGCATGATTCATCATGTCCACTACTCCTTGATTGGTTCCTTTCAAACCGAAAGACCAAAAACGTTAAATGCTTCAGAAACGTTCGCTCGACGCTTGATATGATGACTTCTGCGGTAAAATCCAAGGTCAAAAGAAACAAAAGGCAACCACCCGGAAAGCACACAGCACAAGGCGACCAGGATGGTTCACCAGCACATGACCAGAAACAATCTGACAACCCAATTGATATCGCGGATACGCCAGGACCGGCTGCTGTGCGTGACTGCGGGCGTGCTGTTGCTGTGCTTGATACCACTTTTCCTTCCCGGGCTCGACCGCGACATCATCTGGCACTACAACATGGGCCTGACCACACTGGTTGTCATGCCGCTCTGTATTGCGTGGCTTTGGCCCGCAGCTGAAGAGCGACTGAGCCGCTCCGAGCGCTTGTTCTGGCGTATGCTGGCCAGGGCTTTCGCGCTCTGGCTTGCGGTAAACCTGTCGCAATGGCTGCTGGGCGGTGACATTTCTGTGCGGCCCATTGCCCTCGCGCAGGACATCGGCCACGTGGGCTATTACCTGATCTTTTTTCTCGCCCTTGCGCTGATACCTTCCCGGTCTTCTCCCCCGCGGGAATTGCAGTCGCTGCGCCGGGTCAGGTCAAGCGGACTGCTCGTTCTGACGTTTTGGTCTTTCTGCTACTTTGTGCTCATTCCCAGTCAGTTTCAGCCACAGCTGTACGACTCCACGATCGTATCGCTGCTGTTTTTCCTGGTGTCTGACTTTGCATTGATGGCCTGGTTGCTTGGTCTGGCCGTGTTCGCCGTCCATTCCCGATGGCGCCTGATCTACTGGCTGCTGGCCGCCCTGGCGGCGGCCAATCTTGGGCTGATTTCACTGGAGATCTGGGGTGCACTCAAATCACCGGCATGGATGCATACCGGAGCGGCCGAGGTACTTTGGTACTTGCCCTTCTTTTTGACCCTCATCATCGCGCGGGTCCGTCGCTATGACATCATCGATTCGCAGGGGCCAGAAAAAACCGAGCCTGCGCGAGAGCGCCACAGGTTCGAATACACCAGCCCGGTGATATTGCTGGCCTTTGTGCTGCCGGTCATCCATGTGCTGGTCGAGTTGCTGGGCAGCCACGCAGACTGGGAAACCCACAACATGCAAAGTGCGGTGATCATCTGCAGCTTGGTGACCTTTTGGGCCCTGGCCATGGCAGAAAACCGCTCCATCCGACAGGTGTCAACCCTGGCTGAGCGCCAGGCGGAAAAGTTGAGCGAGCTGAAGATTGAGCAGGAGGTGAGAGACAAGAGCGAGCGATTGAAAGCGCGGTTCCTTTCCAATGTCAGCCATGAGCTCCGGACACCCATGAACGGCATCATGGGCCTGAGCGAATTGCTGCTGACCGGCGCTCTGGACAACCAACAGCGCCGACGGGTGGAGCTATTGCTCTCCTCCAGTACCAGCTTAACGAAGATCATCAACGACATTCTCGACTACTCGCGGGCACAGACCGGGGAGATGCAACTTGTCGCCAGACCGTTCCAACTGGAGGAAACCGCCCGGACAACACTGGAACTGATGCGCGTCACAGCACAGGAAAAAGGTCTTGAAATGCGCGTCGAGACCGACCCTGCCCTACCGGCCTGGCTCAACGGCGATTCGCTGAGATTACAGCAAGTGATGGTCAACCTGGTGTCCAACGCGATCAAGTTCAGCGATGAAGGCCCGGTCACCCTGCGCCTGTCCATGCTCGAGTCAGATGGTGAGACAGTGCTGATTGGCGCGGAAATCATCGATCAGGGCATCGGCATCGATCCAGACCTGGCAGAGTATTTCTTCCTGCCCTTTTCCCAGGCGGATGAAAGCTCGTCCCGAGAGTATGGGGGCAGCGGCCTTGGTCTGGCCATCTCGAAGCAGCTGGTGGCATTGCTTGGCGGTGAAATCGGCGCTCACAACAACGCCGAAGGCGGCGCGACATTCTGGTTCAGGGTTCCCTTTATCATCGGCCAGGAACCCACCGGGACGCGATCGGAAGCGTCCACACCAGCGCCGGTGGCAAACGGAGAAACACGCGTGTTGCTGGTTGAGGACGAACTGACCAGCCAACTCGTCATCGGGGCGCAAATCGAGAGCCTGGGGTACTCTTATGACTTAGCGACGAATGGTCATGAGGCTCTGGACGCGATTGAAAAGGCAGACTACCCGTTGATACTGATGGACTGCGATATGCCGGAGTTGGATGGACTCGAGGCAACCCGGCGCATTCGCGCCATCGAGGACACGCGCGGTCGTTCGAAGACCCCCATCATCGCCCTGACGGCCCACGTGTTTGAGGAAACCCGAAAATCATCCATCGAGGCGGGCATGGATGACTTCCTGGAAAAACCCCTGAGCCTCGAAAAACTGTCGACCGCCCTCAAAAAATGGCTTCAAACATAACCCGGCCCGCGCCGTGACGCCCGAGGCCAACGTCAGGCTGCCGGGCGCGGCGCATCGCCAGGAGGTAAAATAGCAGTACACTCAACCAGACCGGATATCCTTCGATGGAACACGCTGGCAGACACCACACCCCCCTCGATCGCATCATTCACCGCATTGACGAAGCACTGCGCCTGTCCACCGGCGCGGCGCCCGAGCCGTTCAGGGCCAATCCTGCGGCCGACACAGCCGATTGCGAGCTGGATGATTCCCAGCGAAGGCATATCGCCGGCCTGATGCGCATCAATCACACGGGCGAAATCTGCGCTCAGGCGCTTTATGCCGGGCAGGCGGCGACAGCCCGAAACCCGGAAGTCAAAGACGATATGCAGAAGGCCTCGGATGAGGAAATCGATCACCTCGCCTGGTGTGAGCAGCGCCTGGAAGAGCTCGACAGCCGGCCCAGCCTGCTGAATCCTTTCTGGTATGCCAGCTCATATGCCATCGGCGCCATCGCAGGCGCCGCCGGCGATGGCTGGAGCCTGGGTTTTCTCAAAGAAACCGAGAACCAGGTCGAAGCGCACCTGCAGGACCACCTCGACCAGTTGCCGCCTGAAGACGCGCGCACCCACGCCATCCTCGGTCAGATGAAGATCGACGAGGCCAGGCACGCGGACATGGCCGAAGACGCCGGGGCCTATGACCTGCCGGCGCCCATCAAGGACCTGATGAGCCTGACCTCTAAGGTCATGAAGGTCGTGGCTTACCGCATCTGAAGGTCAGCCCATGGCCGTGCATGAAATCATCCGCATGGGTCACCCAACCCTGCGCCAGGTGGCAAAGCAGGTCGACCCGGCCTGGATCGGCTCACACGAGTTCGATGCCCTGATTGAAGACATGCAAGATACGCTGAATGCAGCCGGCGGCATCGGTTTGGCCGCACCGCAGATCAATGTGCCGCTGCAGATTGCCATCGTGCACCTTCCCGGCGGCGAAGGACGTTACGGGGAAATACCGGAGGTGCCGCTCACCGTGTTCGTAAATCCTGAAATCTCAGTGCTGGACAAGACAGCCGCCGGATGCTGGGAGGGTTGTCTATCCGTGCCCGGCCTGCGTGGCTATGTTGAGCGGCCTCAGCACATCCGGGTCGATCATCTCGACGAGCATGCGCATGAGCGCAGCTTCGAGGCCCAGGGCTTCCTGGCCACCGTCATCCAGCATGAACTGGACCACCTGGCCGGACGGCTGTATGTGGACCTGATCGAGGACAGCCGATTGTTGGCCTATGAGCGGGAGTTTGTGCAGTTCGGGCTTGGAGAATCCTGTAATCCGTCATTCGTGATCCGGTGATCAATAGCATCGCCCGCTGGGGCGGACGCTGCACACCTATTCAGCCGCCGCGACGTGATTGAACCATCTCCCTGATGGATCCCAGGTTATCCGCACTTTCGTATGTACCGGCTTCGTCCTCGATCAGCGGGATCAGCGTCCAACCCTCCAGGCTCACGTCAGGCGCCAGAGGAAAGTCTCCGGGCCGATAGTCGAGCATTCCGGACAGGTGAATCTCCGAGCGGCTGGCCGGTTCGCCAATCACCTGCATTTCGAAGGCAAAATCCAGGTCGAAGCGATGACTGCCGTCCTCGAACCGGTACGCGATGCCCTCAACTTCCCAGGGTGCCGGAAAACCACCCTGCGCCCCGCCCGTTTCCAGCTGCAGGGGATAGATCTCATCAGCATGCGCCAGTTCGCGGCGCTCGGTCAAAGCGGCAGGACCATCCGGCGCAGTCTTTTGCATCAGCACGAACAGCAACTGCAGCATCAGCATGGGCGAATCGATCACCGCCCTCAGCTCGGCCCCCTCTCCCCGGCCCTCGAACCCACGCACCAGCAATACCCGGCCGCCCACCAGCAACATCTCACCCCGACTGATGCCCTCGGGCAGGGTTTCCTCGGCCTTGATCCAGGCATCGCCGCAATCGCAACGGTAAAAATCCCAGCGGGCATGGAAACCCTGTCCGGGGAAACGGGCATCCAGGCGCGTGAACCAGGGCTGGGCCCAATGGGTGCCGGGCGCGATCCCGGCCTGTGCCTCTTCAGCACCTAGATCACTCGTAAAGAGCACCAGGCAGAGAAGAAGTGGCGCAAGAATTGAACGCATCAATCAAACAAAGCCCGTAGCGCAGCCCCGGGATCTTCTTCCCGCATGAAGGCCTCTCCCACCAGGAAAGCATGGATACCGGCGGCATGCATGCGTTCCACGTCGGCTCGCTGCTTGATACCGCTCTCGGTGATCAGAAGACGGTTTGCCGGCAGCATGGCCCTCAAGCGCTCGCTGGTGCCCAGGTCGGTGGTGAAATCGTGCAGATTACGGTTGTTCACCCCGAGCAGGCAGTCCTCTCCCAGTTCCAGGGCCATTTCCAGTTCATGCTCGTCATGCACCTCGACCAATACATCCAGGCCAAGCTCACGTGCCTGCCCGTGCAAATCCTGCAGTTGCGAGGGCGCAAGCGCCGCGACGATCAACAACAGGCAATCGGCATCCAGACAGCGAGACTCCAACACCTGCCATGGGTCGATAATGAAGTCCTTGCGCAGGGCCGGTAGCGAACAGGCGGAGCGCGCCTCGGCCAGGTAGTCGCGATGGCCCTGGAAATACGGCGCGTCGGTGAGCACCGAAAGACAGGCCGCCCCACCGGCCTCGTAGGAGGCTGCGATCTCACCCGGCCTGAAATCGGCGCGGATGACACCGGCGCTGGGGGATGCTTTCTTCACTTCGGCAATCACGGCGCTGCCCTGTTCTGCTCTTTCCTGCAGCTTCTTTCCAAATCCTCGCAGGGGCGGTGCATCGCCACACTTGGACCGCAGCTCGGCGGCCGATACATGGCGCTGGCCGGCCTCGATCTCCTCGCGCTTGGTCGCCAGGATTTTCTGCAGCACCGAGGGGATATTCACGCGAACGACCGGGTCTTTTCAGCCAGCTGTTCCAGACGCTGCCAGGCCGAGCCGTCGTTGATATGCTCCATGGCCCGCTGGCAGCCGGCTTTGGGTGTATCGGCCAACCCGGCCACGTACAGGGCAGCACCCGCATTCATCGCCATCATGCGCGCCGCCCTGACCGCAGGCTGGTCAGTAGCACCTGTGAGTGCCGCGCGGATCAGCGCCAGGGACGCTTCGGCCGTGTCCACTTTCAATTCATCCAGTGCGGCGGGCTCGAGACCGAAATCGGAGGGGTGCAGGGCGTACTGCGTGATCTCGCCATCTTTAAGTTCGGCCACGTGAGTCTGTCTCGCGAGACTGATTTCATCGAGTCCATCTTCCGAATGCACCACCATGACATGGCGCGCACCCAGCCGCCCCAACACCTCGGCCACCGGGCGGCACAGCTCATTGTCAAACACCCCCAGCAGCAGGTTTTGCACCCCGGCCGGATTGGTCATCGGGCCAAGGATGTTGAAGATGGTCCGCATGGCCAATTCCTTGCGCGGGCCAATGGCATGACGCATGGCGCTGTGATGAGCCGGCGCAAACATGAAGCCCACACCCAGGTCGTGGACGCATTCCGCGACCTGCTCCGGCGAGATATCCAGCTTGACCCCTGCCGTCTCCAACAGATCTGCACTGCCTGAACTCGATGACACCCCGCGATTGCCGTGCTTTGCCACCTGCCCGCCCGAGGCAGCCACCACCAAAGCCGAAGCGGTGGAGACATTGAACAGATTGGCGCCGTCACCGCCCGTACCCACGATATCGACCAGGTGTTCACCCTTTGCCTTCACGCCTGTGGCCAGCTCTCGCATGACCATGACCGCTCCGGTGATTTCATCGATGGTCTCGCCCTTCAGGCGCATTCCCATGAGAAAGGCCCCGATCTGCGCGTCTGATGCCTCCCCGCTCATGATCTGACGCATCACCGCGACCATCTCGTCCGTCTCGAGGTTGCTCTTGCGCACGACCTTGGCGAGCGCCCCTTTGATATCACTAACCGTATTCATTGGCTGGTCCTCTCCAGAAAATTCTTCAACATGTCATGTCCATGCGCTGTGAGGATGGATTCCGGATGGAACTGAACGCCCGCCAGCGGCAGGTCCCTGTGCTGCAGGCCCATGATCTCACGCTCGCCCTCGTACTCGGTCCAGGCCGTCACCTCAAAACAGTCGGGCAGGCCCTCGTTATCCACGATCAAAGAATGGTAACGGGTGGCCTCGAACGGATTGGGCAGGCCGGCAAATACGCTTTCGCCGGAATGTTCAATCATCGAAGTCTTGCCATGCATGATTCGCGGCGCCCTGATCACTCTGGCGCCAAAGGCCTGGCCAATGCACTGGTGCCCCAGACATACCCCAAATATGGGAACGCTGGGCGCCAGCCGTTCGATCAGTTCCAGGCAGATGCCTGCATCATCGGGCGTGCACGGCCCCGGGGAAATTACGATGCCCGCGGCTTGACGCTCGACGACCTCATCCACGGTCACAGAGTCATTGCGCAGCGTTTCCACTTCCACCCCCAGTTCACCCAGGTACTGCACCAGGTTGAAGGTGAAGGAATCGTAGTTGTCGAGCATGAGAATCATGGTCTCTGAATCGCCCCGTTGGGTTGCGCCGCCACTGGTCGGGGAATGATATCTGGGGTAGCCGCTCGAAGCGAGCGTGGCAGATAATGTGGGCATGAACACAGATCGCTTGCACAAGGCCGTGCCGCGTACACGGTGCCTGCCCCTGTGGCTGCCCCTGTGGCTGTCCCTGGTGACGGCCATGCCGGCGCAGGTCATGGCCCAGGTCGTGACCCAGGTAGCGGACCGGGTAGCGGACCAGGTCGCCGCCCAGGCACCGACAGCCGCGCCCGCAGACAACGCGCCGCGGCCCACGGCGCCCCTGAACAGCGACAGAATTCGCGCGGCTTTCGGCTCCTACGGCCTAGACGTTTTGCGCCAGGATGCCGAACGTCGTGTCAGCAACCTGTACAGCGAGACGGCAGGCTTAAGGATCTGCCGAACGCTGGCCATCTCGCAATTTTCAAACCCGGTTCCCGAACCGCTGTCGAGCGCGCACCGCCGCATCCTCGAAGGCGGCAGCATCGGCATCACCTTGCGCGAGGAGGGGTGGAGGATCTCCAAGACCCCGCTCTTCACGGGCCAGTTACCCAACGGCATCGGCTTTGAAAAGATCGCGCGCCTGTCCCGACAGGACGGGCGCGAGCTGGCGCTTGTGATGTACGACCTCAGCGTTGAGCGGGCAGGCCTCGAGTATCGCTATGTCACGATCACGGAGATCTACCATCCAGACTACCTCAGCTACGACGAGGTGATTTCCATCTACGGATCGCCGCCAGCACGGGCCGGCGACGAGGCCCGGATATCATCCCTGCTGAGCGAGGCGCGCGACCTGATCAACCAGCCGGAGCTGGCCCAACCGGAGACCCCCTGACCTGGCCCGATCAACCCGCGCCGTCAGCGAGACGGCCGCGTTGCCAGATCAGGAACACGGCCGGAATCAGGGCCAGCGTCAGCACGGTGGCGCTTATCATGCCGCCCACCATGGGCGCGGCGATGCGGCGCATCACCTCGGAACCGGTTCCGTCACCCAGCATGATGGGCATCAGGCCCACCACGATAGAGGCCACCGTCATCATGATGGGCCGGACGCGCATAAAGGCGCCCTCCCTGACCGCGCGGTCGAGATCCTCACGCCGCAGCCCACGGCCGGAATCCAAGGCGCGCTGCTGTTCGCGTTTGAGCGCCTGCTTCAGGTAGACCAGCATGACCACGCCGATCTCCACCGCCACGCCGGCCAGCGCGATAAAACCCACCCCGACCGCCACCGAGACATCGTAGTCCAGCAGGTACAGCAGCCAGATGCCGCCAACCAGCGCGGTAGGCAGCGTACCCAGGATGATCATCACCTCTGTGAGCTGTCGAAAGTTCAGAAACAACAGCAACACGATGATGGCCAGCGTAATGGGCAACACCACGGCAAGCCGCTCTTTTGCCCGCTCCATGTACTCATACTGGCCAGACCAGTTCAGTGAGTAACCGGGCGGCAGCTGTAGCCGCTCAGAAACCGCCTGCCGGGCGGATTCGACATAGCTGCCAACATCCACACCCTCAATGTCGACGAAAATCCAGCCATTGGGGCGGGCGTTTTCACTCTTGATCATCGGCGCGCCGCCCTCCACGCGAATGTCGGCCACCGCGGATAGCGGAATCTGCCCGCCGGCAGGCGTCACCACGGGCAGCGCCTTCAGTTTTTCCACCGAGTCACGCAGGCCGCGTGGATAGCGCAGATTGACCGGATAACGCTCCAGGCCCTCCACCGTCTCTGTCACATTCATGCCGCCGATGGCGGTGCGGACGATATCCTGCACATCATCGATATTCAGCCCGTAACGAGAGGCCTGTTTGCGCAGGATATCCACCGTGACGTAACGTCCCCCCGCAACCCGCTCAGAGAATGCCGAAGCCGTACCGGGTACCTGCTCCAACACACGCTCGACCTGCTCGCCAATGTCCTGGATGGCCTCCAGGTCCGGGCCGGCAATCTTGATACCCACGGGGGTCTTGATACCGGTGGCCAGCATGTCAATGCGGGTCTTGATCGGCCAGACCCAGGCATTGGTCAGCCCCGGCAGCCTGACTCGCTGATTCAGCTCCTCCTTGATGTCTTCAATGGTCATGCCTTTGCGCCACTGCGATTCAGGCTTCAGCTGAATAACCGTCTCGATCATGGTCAGGGGCGCCGGATCGGTCGCGGTGTCGGCACGTCCGATTTTGCCGAATACGCGTTTGACCTCGGGCACCGTCATGATCAGCTTGTCGGTCTGCTGCAGCAGTTCCTGGGCCTTGCCTGCCGATATGCCGGGAAACGTGGTCGGCATGTACATCAGGTCGCCCTCGTTCATATCCGGCATGAACTCAGAGCCCAGCTTGTTGACCGGCCAGAATCCGACCACCAGGAGCGCGCAGCAAGCCAGCACGACCAAAGCCGGGTGGCGGGTGATCCAGCCTACCAGCGGCCGATAGAGCCAGATGAGCAATCGGTTCAATGGATTACGATGTTCCGGCAGGATACGTCCGCGAATGAAGTACCCCATCAACACGGGCACCAGGGTGATCGCCAGTCCCGCCGCCGCGGCCATGGCGTAGGTCTTGGTAAAGGCCAGCGGTGCGAACAACCGCCCCTCCTGCGCCTGTAGGGTAAATACGGGCAGAAAGCTGAGCGTGATGACGAGCAGTGAAAAGAATAACGGCGGGCCAACCTCGACGGCCGCCTCCGTCACAACATCCCAGTGTCGTTTTTGCTGATAGCCGGGCTCTTCCATCTTCTTGTGCAAGGTCTCGATCATCACGATGGCGGCGTCGACCATGGCCCCGATGGCGATCGCGATGCCGCCCAGTGACATGATGTTGGCGTTCAGCCCCTGCAGGTGCATGACGATAAAAGCCGCCAGGATGCCCAGGGGCAGGCTGACGATCACCACCAGCGATGAGCGCAGGTGAAACAGGAACACCAGGCAGACCAGGGCGACCACGATAAATTCCTCGACCAGTTTGCCCTGCAAGGTGTCGACCGCACGATTGATCAGCGCCGAGCGGTCGTAGGTTTCCACCACCTCGACCCCCTCGGGCAGGCTGAGCGCCAGCTCTGCCAGCTTTTCCTTGACGCCCTCGATGGTTGCGCGGGCGTTCTCGCCGTAGCGCATGACCACCACGCCGCCCACCACTTCGCCCTCGCCGTCGAGGTCGGCAATGCCGCGGCGCATTTGCGGCCCAAACCGGATGTCGGCCACGTCCTGCAGGCGAATCGGCGTACCGTTGCGATTCATGCCCAGCGGAATCTCACCGAGGTCTTCCACGGAATCCAGGTAGCCGGTCGCGCGCACCATGTATTCCGCTTCTCCCATCTCGATCACGGAACCGCCGACTTCCCGATTACCGCGCTGGATGGCATCGCGAACCCTGGCCAGTGGCAGACCGAACGCGCGCAGCGCGTCGGGATTGAGAATCACCTGGTACTGACGGACCATGCCGCCAACGGTGGCCACCTCGGCCACCCCCGGCACGGTCTTCAGCTCATACTTGAGAAACCAGTCCTGGATCGACCGCAGCTGCGCCAGGTCGTGCCGCCCGCTTTCGTCCTTGAGCGCGTACTGGTACACCCACCCCACTCCCGTGGCGTCCGGGCCCAGCACCGGCCGCGCCGAGGGCGGCAACTGACCGGAGACCTGGTTCAGGTATTCCAGCACCCGGGAGCGGGCCCAGTAGAGATCCGTGCCGTCTTCGAAAATCACGTAGACGAACGAGTCTCCAAAGAAGGAATAGCCCCGAACATCGACCGCGCCGGGCACGGACAACATGGCGGTACTCAGCGGATAGGTCACCTGGTCTTCCACCACGCGGGGCGCCTGCCCGGGATAAGGCGTCTTGATGATCACCTGCACGTCGGAGAGGTCCGGTATGGCATCGACCGGCGTGTTCAGCGTCACCCAGGTGCCTGCCCCTGCCAGGATCAGGCTCAGCAGCAGGATCAGGATGCGGTTGCCGACCGACCATCGAATGATGGCTTCAATCATGATCGTGCTCCTTGTCCATGGCTTGCCCCATCACGTGCACCTCTTCGACCACCCAGGCATCACCCTCCTGCACCATGACGAAATGGACGGGCTGGTTCTCACCCAGCGCGGATAAATCCACCCGGTCGGTCACCCGGAAATTCATGGTCATCGTCGGCCAGTTGAGCTCGGGAATGGGGGCATGGGTCATGCGGAGCTTGCGCGCCTCCGCCATGACCTCACGAATCGTGCCCTCGGCCATGATCCGACGGGTTTCGGCTACAGGTGGCTCTTCCTGCTCGGGGACCACCTCGGACATGCCCTCTGAGCTCATGCCGGAAAACAGCTGGGTCAGCTCGTACTCACCCGCCTGCGCCTGCTCCAGCGCAAACCGCACGTTCTGCCCCACTTGCATGATGCCCAGATCAACGTCAGGCCGGACACTGAACACCATGGTCATGCTGGGCCAGCCCAGTGCCTCGATCGGGCCATGGGCGATGCGCACCCGGCGGCTGGTGGCATCGATCTCTTCAACCCGGCCACTGCCAAAAACCGGCTCAGGCAGGCGCTCGCGCTCGGGCGTAATATCAGACGCCAGGCGCTGGATACTGCCCGCCAGGCTGGCTTCGGAATCAATCAGGAACTGCGCCGAGGTCACCACCTCGTCGCCTTCCTCGATACCCGCCAGTATTTCGACGAATTCACCGCTTTCCAGGCCGGTCAGCACTTCACGGACCTGAAACCGCCCTGCACCCAGCGCAAGCACGACCCGATCATGACCCGGTGCCGGGATCAACGCCTCGCGCGGAATACTCAGCGCTGCGGGCCGCAAGCGTCCAAAAATGGACACCCCGGCATACATGTTGGGCTTGAGCCGTTCATCCGGGTTGTCGAACCGCAGGCGGACCCGAAGCGTTCGGGTGGCTGGGTCGAGCACGGGATAAACATGGTCTACCTGACCGCTGAACACGGAACCGGGCAGGAATTCCAGACGCGCCTCCGCGGCCTGCCCGGCGGCGACCCACTCGGCCTGTGACTCGAACACCTCAGCCTGCAACCAGACGCTGGAGAGGTCGGCCAGGCTCATGATGGTGGTGTTGGGCTGGACATACATGCCCTCGCGCGCGCTCAGCATGTCCACAATGCCGTCCTGCGGCGCCAGTACGCGAATGTTTTCCGAAGCCGACTTGCGGCGCGCCAGCGCCGCGATGTCTGACGGCGCCATGCCCAGGGCGCGCAGTTTTTCATCGGCGCCGCTCAACAGGCGGCGATCATTGCGCTGTGCGGCCTGCAGGTACTCTTTCTGGGCATTGACCAGTTCCGGGGAATAGAACTCAAACAAAAGATCTCCCTGGCTGACACGCTCGCCCTCGGCCGCCACCGGCAGCCCCACAATCCAGCCGGCCACGCGCGTATTGACGTGGCTGATCCGGGTCTCATCGAAACCCACGAATCCAGTGGCCTCAATCCGACGCCAAAGCGGCCGCACCTGCGCGGGCGCGCTGCGCACGCCCAGGTTATTGACCACCGCGGGATTGATCACGACCTCATCGCCCTGGCTGGCCTCATCGGCATAGACGGGCACCAGGTCCATCCCCATGGACGATTTGCCAGGCTTGTCGCGCCGGAAATTGGGGTCCATGGGCGCCACCCAATAGAGAATGTCACGCTCGGCCCGCGCCGGCTCCGCGTTAAGGGCGGGCTCCGGCGTCGGCAGCAATTTTGGCCCCAGCAGGGCGCCGGCCACGAAAGAGGCGATCATTAACGCCGTCAACAGTGTTCGCTTGTTCATGATGACTCACCTTGCAGGTAACGCAGACGGGCCAGGGTTTTGAGCCGTTCGGCATGGAGATCGACATACTGCAGTTGCAGGTCATATTCGTTGATGCGCGCGCGCATCAGAGTGGTCAGGTCACCCAGTGCCGCCTGGTATGCAGACAGGGCGGATTCAGCGTTGTCCCGCGCATCGGGCAGCAATGAACGTTCAAACCTCTGCAGACGTTCCGCCTGGCGCTGCAGAACCGACCATTGCATACGCGCCTCGCTGCGCATTTTCCGCCACGCATCGTCTCGCTGATACATGGCCGCCGAGGACTCGGAGACCGCGGCCGCCTTGAGCCGGTCTTGACGATTGCCGCTGAACAGCGGCAGATCCATCATGAGCATCACGGAGAGCAGGTCGGAACGGTCGCGGCCATCGGGGTGGGTTCCGCCCCTGGCCCCGTAGGTGAGATCGATGCCAAATTCCGGCTTGTATCGCTGATCCGCCAGTTCCACCGCGGTGTCCGCGGCCCGTGCCTGTTCATTGAGGGCGGCAATGCGCGGATGCTGTTCCAGGGCCTGATGCATGGCTTCCGGCGCCGTGGGCGGATCGAACTCGGGCCAGCCCGGCTCAATCTCGCGCCAGGCATGTTCACCAATCCAGGCTTCCAGGCGCGCGCGGGCGCGATCTTCTTCCTGCGCGATCCGGGTCGCACGGTCTTCCACCCTGGCCAATTCCACCGCGGAGCGCAGCACATCCTGCTGCTGCACCTTTCCGGTGGCGTAGTAACCGCGCGTGATGTCCTCCAACTCGGTAAACGCAGACCTGGCTTCCACAGTGATTTCCGCCAGTTTTCGTTGCCGTATGATTTCTATGTATTCCTCGGTCACCGCCAGCCTCAGCCGCAAGCGCTCATCCAGCGCCACCTGGCCCAGTGCCGCCGAGCGTTCCTGCATCTGCTCCGCGCGCAATGCCCGGCTGCTTCCGCGTGGGAACTTCTGAACGATACCCACCTGCACCTGGGTCATCGGCTCCTGGCCCAGGTGAAACGTATCGGTCGGCAGTGACATGAAACCGGCCTTGAGCATCGGATCGGGCAGTTCACCGGCAGCAACCGCGCGCTGCTCAATGGCCACTTGCCGGGCGGCAACCGCCTTCAGCGAGGGAGCCTGGTCCAGGGCGATACGCTCCGCGTCGGCCAGGCTGAGGCCATCGGCCCAGCTCGGGCATGCGACGATAGAAACAGCGATCAATAAACAGCCACGCGACCGCAGGCCGCGGGGGCGAAAAACACGCAACTGGGATGCGAACATCATTCTCTCCAAAAGCATCGGTGCCCGCCTCATAGGGACGGGCGAACGAAAACAACGCCTTGGCGGCTACATCAGCCGGGCAGGCGAGATCTGCTCAGGAGTGGGTTCTGGGAGGTCGGTAGGGGTGCGCGTCGTGGCTGGGCGCCAGGCAACCGGCAGTCGCGGAAGACCAGGTCGAAGCGGGCATCGCCGCCATCAGGAAAGCCGGTTCGAAGACCGCGGCCACGGTGACCACGCATGACAGGCAGGCTGAACGCTCACAGCCCTCATCGACAGCGTCCGGCTCCGCGCAGCAGCCATGGGCTTCGGCCTGATTCGTCATATCATGGTCCAAGCCCATTTCGATATCCATGTCCATATCCATATCCATGTGCCCGGGCATTTCAGCGGGGTGCGCATTGCCGGCATCCCCGTGCATATCGCACGCGGAAACCGGCATCGGCTGCAGCGATGCCAGGATCAACAAAATGGCCAAGATGGCTTTCATAGGGCGAAAGATAGCCCTATCTCGTCTAAAAATCAATGAGTTGGGTCACATTATTAATATCCCGGGGAAACGGCGGGGGCCCGCAGTCGCGTATGGATATCGGCTCAGACAGGTTTCACCTGCACCCTGCCAGCTCAGATGATTCGCCCCGGATTGAGCAGACCCCTGGGGTCCAGGGAAGCCTTTATCGTTTTCATCAGGCGGATTTCCTGGGCGTTGCGGCTGGATGAGAGCCAAGCACGCTTCTCCAGCCCAATTCCATGCTCGGCGGAGATCGATCCCTGGTAGCGTGCAAGGCGCTGGTAAACCAGCTCGTCACAATCGGACTGGCTGACGCCTTCCTCGCCCGGATTGACGAACAGATGCAGGTTGCCGTCGGCCATGTGTCCGAACACCTGAAATTCGACCGCCGGCCAACGCGCTCGCAAATCATCCGAGAGGCCATCGACATAAGCGGGCATGTCACGAATAGGCAGGCTGACGTCGTATAAAAACGCGGGAAGGACGGCATCGAATTCCTCACGCACGTTCCACAAAGCGCGACGTTCGGCATCGGACTTCGGAATCACCGCGTCGACAATACACGCTGATTCCAGGGTCTGCTCCAACAAACGGTTGAAGCGCAGATCGTCAGCCTCGGGATCGGCGCCTTCCGCTTCGATCATCACATAGAAGGCGTGGTCGCGATCCATGGGCGGTCGATGCCCGCCCGGTTCCGTTACCGCGCGGTAATAGGAATTCCACATGACTTCATAAGCGCTGAGCGTTCCGGCCAGCTCAGCCTGTGAGGTTCTCAACAGGCGAACCACCTCATCGAACGATTGCGTGGCCACCATCGCGGTCTGGCGGCTGGCGGGCAGCGGAAACAGGCGCAACACCGCCCGGGTGACGACACCCAGGGTTCCCTCGCTGCCGATAAACAACTGCTTCAGGTCATAGCCGGTGTTGTTCTTGAGCATCTGGTTCATTGAGGACACGACCGTCCCGTCCGCCAGAACGGCCTCCAGCCCCAACACCAGGTGTCTCATCATGCCGTAGCGGAGCACGTTCATACCGCCCGCATTGGTGGCCACGGTGCCGCCGATGGTGCAGCTGCCTCGGGCGCCGAGGTCGAGGGGGAACAAAAACCCTTGTTCCGCCAGCTGCTCCTGCACCGTCTGCAAGACAGCACCCCCCTGTATAATGGCGGTGCCGCCCACCTCGTCGACGGATTCAATGGCGGACATGCGTTCCAGCGAGATAATCACATCCTCGGCGCGCGATTCAGCGCCGGCCACAACGCCCGTTCGACCACCCTCGATGACCATGCTCTGACCGTGCTCATGACAGTGACGCATGACCTGGCTGAGTTGTTCGGTGGAATCGGGGCGCAACAGCGCCAGCGCCCGCGTCGGGGCCGGGTTCCAATAGGATGTCGCGCGCTCAGACAGGGCCTCGGAAGACACCACTCCGCCCGGCCCCAGGATGTTTTCCAGCTTGGCGAGCAAAGGGTTCACGGGCATAACGCAATCACAATCCGCGCGAGGCCCGGTCGACCGCCGTGATCAGCGCGCGCCCCTTGTTCATGGTCTCTTCCCATTCGCGCTCAGGGTCGGAGTCCGCCACAATGCCCGCGCCCGCCTGCACATGCAGTTTGCCGTCCCGGATCACCGCGGTGCGGATGGCGATGGCCAGGTCGGCGTCGTCATGCCAACTGAGGTACCCGACGGCGCCGGCGTAGATGTTTCGCTTGACCGGCTCCAATTCACTGATGATCTCCATGGCGCGTATTTTGGGCGCCCCGGACAAAGTGCCGGCGGGGAAAGAGGCGCGAAGCGCGTCCATTGAATTCAGGCCGTCCTCCAGGTCACCGTCCACCTGGGAAACGATGTGCATCACGTGAGAATAGCGCTCGATGACCATGGTGTCGGTCATCGCCACGCTGCCCGTTTTGGCCACGCGGCCCACGTCGTTTCGCCCCAGGTCAATCAGCATCACGTGCTCCGCGCGCTCCTTGGGGTCGTTAAGCAGCTTCTCCGCCAATTCCTGGTCTTCCTTGGGGCTGGCGCCGCGGTGGATGGTGCCGGCGATTGGCCGCACGGTGACTTTCCGGTTTTGTACCCGAACCAGGACCTCCGGTGAGGAACCCACGATCTGGGTGTCGCCCAGATCAATGAAATACATGTAAGGAGAAGGATTCAGCGCCCGCAGCGCGCGGTAGACATCCAGCGGCCGGGCCTTGAAGGGCACGCTCATGCGCTGCGAGAGCACCACCTGGAAAATATCACCGGCCAGTATGTATTCCTGGCTGCGCCTGACGGCCTCCAGGAAGGCCTCGCGCGTAAACCCGTAACGAAAATCGCCCTCGTCGACGGGCTCACCCTTAACGGCCAGCCCATAACCCGTGCTGCCCGAACGCAGCCGGTGCTCCAGGGTATCGAGGCGCCGCTGTGCCCGCGCCCAGCCATCGGGCTCGGAAGGATCGATGTTGACGATCAGCCATAAGCGCCCTTCCAGGTTATCAAAGACCGCCACCTCCTCCGACAACAGCAGCACGGTATCCGGCGCGCCCAGCTCGTCGGGTTTGGCGTGCTCGCCCAGCCGCGGCTCGATCAACTGGACGGTTTCATAACCGAAATATCCCACCAGCCCGCCGGTGAACAGGGGCAGTTCGTCCACGCGGGGCGTGGAAAAAGCAGCCTGCAGCTGTGCGATTTCCTGCAGGGGATCGTCCACATGCTCTTCGCTGATGCACTGGCCGTAATCATGCACGCTGATGCGGTGGCCTTCGATCACATAGCGGCGGCGACAGGGCAAGCCGATGATGGAATAGCGGCCCCAGGTCTCACCACCCTCAACGGATTCAAACAGGTAGGAATCGCGGCCGTCGCACAGTTTCAGGTAGACCGACAGCGGCGTGTCGAGGTCGGCCAGAATGGCGCGCCACACCGGAATCCGGTTGTGCCCGCCCGCGCATAGCTGATCGAATGTTGCCTTGTCCAAGCGTTTGCTCTCGCGTCCTTGGGTTAACGGCCGATTCTAACCGCATTGGGCGGCCAGAGCAGCCTTGATCCGCATCCATCAGGCGCCCAGCGACAGGGTAAACTCCACGCCTTGTCCATTGTCCAGGTTCCTGGCGCCCACCCGGCCGCCGTGCGCTTCTGCTACCAGCCGCACGATGTGCAGGCCGAGACCCAGGTGACGTCCCGCGCCCCGCTCGCGCATGCTCACAAGCGAGTCAAACAACTGCTCGGGCAAGACATCCGGCAATTGCGATCCGGTGTTGGCCACGCTTATCTGGCAATGCTCTGCGTGCCTGGCCAGCCGGACCCTGACTTCATCTTCCGGCCCGGTCAGCGATATGGCGTTGTCCACCAGCTTGTCCAGCGCCTGGGCCAACAGATCGGGCGCGCACGGCCACAGGCAGGGTTCGCCCGGAAGCTCCAGCTCGATCCGTCTGCCTGTGTGCACGCCGCGATAGGCCTCCACGCAACTGCGCAATACCGCCCGCAGATCGACTTCATCCCACTCGGAGGCCTCGATCGCCGCCTCCAGCCGGGTCGCCTCGGACATCGCTCGAACAATCGAGGCCTGCCGGTCCAGGCCCTCGCGCGCACGCTCGAGGTAGCGCCGGGCTTCACCATCCAGCGCCTGGCTGCCCAGGTTGTCCAGGGACGACCGGGTGATGGCCAAGGGCGTTTTCAGCTCGTGGGACAGCCGGCCGGCCAGCTTGCGGAGGTAGGCATTGTATTCAGCCACCGCGCGCAACAGACGGGCATTGTTTCGCGCCAGCTCGCCCAATTCATCCCGGTCATGCGTCAGCGGCAACGGCCCCGGCTGGCTGGAATCATCCATGGCCTCGCTGACCGCTCCGCTCAGTCGCCGGACCCGGCGGGACAGTCGCGAGGCAAACCACCATAGGCTCGCGCCCAACACCAACATCAGCGCCAGGGTGGTCAACATGATGCGACCCAGCGCGCGGTTGGTGACCAGCAACAGTCCGTCCGTGGTGGTTTCCAGCACGATCGCGCCCATCACCTGGCCATCCAGGGTCACGGGCATGGCCACGGCATTGCGCACCACGGCAGTGTCAGGATCCTGGGTCCAACGGCTGGCTTTTGCCCCGGCCAGCGCGGCGTCCACCAGGGGCTCTTCAAACCGAACCACGAATTCCG
>Ga0181574_10000377_pt1 | contig 41513 bp, 32 predicted proteins | sample 101ome_24_FD_145600 | JGI IMG/M metagenome (GOLD analysis project Ga0181574, IMG submission 145600) | Coastal salt marsh microbial communities from the Groves Creek Marsh, Skidaway Island, Georgia - 101410AT metaG (spades assembly) | ecosystem: Environmental > Aquatic > Marine > Intertidal zone... | reverse complement strand
GTCTCCTGGCCTCGCCGATTATTCTCAAACACCCCCACAGGACACTCGCTCAGTGGGACTTCTTTTCGATTCGGAAATTTAGCCGACCAGTTGTAGGTCTCCGGTTATCTTGTCTATCTCAGACCTAGGTCCTGGCCCTATGCCAACTACAGTGACAGTTCCAGGAGGGATCTCAGTATGCCCTGCATCTTTGACAAGATAGCAGACTAACCCCGATTTCTTCGCGTGACCCAGTATCTTTCGTAGTGATTCTTCATCAGGAACTTTGCAGACTATCTTTCTCGCTCCCTCTCTTCGGTAGCGATCAAGTGAACGTGGTGATCCTTTCTTCGCTCGAAGAGCGCACTCCATTACAGCATGACCACACTGCGCTGCCAACTTACCTTTGGATAGCTTAAGGTCCGCTCGGGTCACTAAGACCATGGTGATTTCATCAGTTGGTGGCAACTTGACTCACCGCTTGACTACTAGGTTCTACTCTGTGACGGAGCATTATTTCGCCCAACGGGTTAGCGAGCCAGGCGACGAATACTAGGTTACCAACGGCGTGATAAAGGTCGAATAGTAAGCCGTTGATAAGATACGGTGCAAGCATAGAAGCATCTGTGTTTAGGAGGATACTCACTGAGACTATCCAATCAAATGCGAATGCCGAGATTACCGCTAATCCAGCTAATTTGTTCAATTGGAGTTGCCCATCTTTGAGTAATTTATCGGCAAAAATGGCACCTAGTGTACCCACAAATGCCCAACCGGCTACCTGGAACAAAGTCCACGGGCCGTGCCCAAGTACAACGAAGTTAGTTGTTAGAGCGATTATTCCAGCAAGAGCAACTGCTCTAGGTGCACCATAGTAAATTCCAGCCAATAACACAATTACTGTGACTGGCTGAAAATTTGGTAATGGATCAAGTAAAATACGGCCAGCGATGCCAAAAATAGCCAAAATGGCAATCATTGCTAATGGGTTTGAATCATCCATTCTTCTCTCACTACGAATTATAGCGAACACTATCACAGATAGTATGGTTATATTCAGCAAGAGACTCTGATTAGGAGTCAAAGCGACGTTGTGGAAGTCGTACATGGCTGAACCCCGTTCCTGTGGACATTAAGCCGCATTTGATGGTTGCTGAATATACTGTCTCACCAAGTTGCGATTTGCCAAAGAATAACATCCCCCTCTGTCATAATTAAATCATCAATACCAACCATGGAAATTTCTCCGTTGTGAAGTAATTCCCAGTAGGCTCCACTAAAGTTTCCTGTCAACTCATTTGCATTCAGACCGCCTATGGTGTGGACATATGAGCCCCATTCACTGACGTCGTACGCAACATCAAGATCGCCGTCAGTAACATTGGTCGAATTGAGGAAGAAAGGCATTCCTTCTGTATATTCTTCGAAACCACCAACACAAGCACCTGTTCCGTTGAAATCTGCATTAACTCCTAAGGTTCTACCATCGGTATCAATCATAGTTACTCCATTGTTGAATTTTGAATGAGGGGCATCTGGAGGGTATAGAACACACAAAACTTGTGTGCCATTCCATGATTCAGGTAGTCCGTCATGAGAGGACTCACTGTCATTGACATAAGTTGCAGCCTCTTCCTTCAACGCATCTCTAATTGTTGGAGCGAGGAGAATCAATACAATCACTGCAAGGACCGATAGCTGCTTTAGATTATCTGACATGGAATTTCTTTGAAGAAAATCCGGTCTAAGTAGTTAGTTGATAATCTGTTACGAATGAAAAATTACTTATCGATAATTTCACTGATTTTTTGTTTCAAAATTTCACTGACAACTTTCCCATCAGCCCCTCCACCTAACTTACCCATGACCATGCCCATTAGCGGCCCAATTGCACCGAGGCCGCGTTCTGAAACAAAGTCAGCACGGTCCGCCAATATTTCGTCGACGGCGTCTTCTACTGCGGATGAGTCTGCAGGTGTATAGCCGTCTGACTCTGCTTTTTCACTGAACCATTTGAGGCGCTCAGAAAATTCTACTGTTGTATGATTAGGGCCTTCAATCAGTAGATTGCGAGCCATTGGTATGAGCCCTTCACGGGTGATGATGCCTTCTTCACAGGCGTGAATAGCAAGTGTTAGAATTGGCATTGGGAGACTTTCTGCTGTGTATTTTGTTCCGTCGGAAATTTCCTGACGGGTATTGTCTAAAAGGGCTGAAGCCATTGCTTTAGCGGGAATTCCTGGAGTTCCACTAGGTTCGCCTTCGACAGCGATTACCAAGGTGTCATCTAACTCAGCACCAATCAATGCCTCGACTTGGTTATCTGAAATATTGTATGAGCTTAGGCGCTCTGTTCTTTGGTCACGATTTAATGGAAGATTGCCCTTAATGGAAGACCACCTCTCCTCATTGAGAGCGACTACTGGGATATCGGTTTCAGGATACATTCGAGCACCACCGGGAAGCGGTCTCATTGCAGTTGTTGTTCCGTCCTCTGGCGCCCCCTTACGAATTACGACGTTTCGAACTTCCTGAGGAATCCTATGATAGGATTGACGGGCTCTTTTGGTGACTGATTCGAGTGCTAAATCTGCTTGCCATTCTGGTGCAACACATAGTACGAAAGCATCGTTTTCATTCAGCTCAAGATTTGATTGGACTAAATCCACTAGATTCTGATCAATGCCATAGGCAGGTAATTCGTCCGAGTGGAAGATTCCTGCGACACCTGCTAATTTTGCCGCGCTTGCTAATTCTCGTCCGAGCCTTGGTAGTTGAGAGCCTTCTTCATCCAAATCTTTCGTACCTATCTTTCCTGCGAATCCAGGAAGAATCGTTGCCTTAACCTGAGAGCCTTGGGCAAGGGCGCGCTCTACCATAGTCGAAGTGCATCCATCAAAGATGGCAGTCACATCGTGGATATGCATTGGAATTCTATTCTCTACCGCTCTAGCAACGCGATTCTCAACTGGAATTTGATCATCTCTACGGTCGGAGGGAAGTGGTGGAAGTCCGGCCTCTTCTCTAAGTTGATTTGCGAGCCGATACATATGCAATTGGCGTGCCATTTCCAATCGGATGATTCTTGGTATCCAATCCAAATCCTGACATCCTTTGATTTCAACTCGGTCACCACAAGCAATACTCACATTCAGGTCTTGACGGATTGAACCGAGTCCGCGACGAACCATTCGTGTATCCCTAAGTAAGGTGCCGAGAGCAAGGGCTGTTTCCTTTGCATGTTCAGGAGTTTGTACTTCTGGTGCAGTTGCAATCTCAACTAACGGAACTCCAAGTCTGTCGAGAGTGTAAATCACGATCTCACCAGAATCGCTAGATTGTGTATCGAGTTTTCTTGCTGAGTCTTCTTCGAGACATACAACATCGACTCCAACAGTTCCAGATGGTGTTACAATTTTCCCATCTGTGGCGATTAATGTGGTACGCTGAAAACCACTTGTGTTTGAGCCATCTACCACGGTTTTTCTCATCACTTGGAGAACTGGTACGGGCTTTGCCCCCATCATTGCGCTGATAGTTAATGCCGCTTTGATTGCGGAATCATCATGGGTTAATGGTGGGGCTTCATCCAACTCAATTAAGCCGGAATTTGGAGACTGAACATAAACGAAGGAACGATTTCTACGTGCTTCGAAGCGAGCGGCGACATCGACTTTTCCGCCTTCTCCCTCAGCCGCTCTGAGCCTCCTTTCCTCACGCTTCCATTCGCTGGGAATGTCCTCAATTCCCATTTCAAAAAGAGTGCTTGGCATGCGTGAATGTAACTTACCCGTGTTCAATTGTTGATGTATTTCCAGCCCACACATGAAGCCGAGCCCAGAGGGATCCAATTCAGAGGCTTTGTCGACCTCTCCGTGCGGCTCGCTTGTGCTCACAATCTCCAGCGGAGAGTCATCGCACATAGGCTCAACGGGATAAAGCGTTGAATTCAGACCCAAGAGTAGCGACCATTTGAAACCTCATAGAGTTGCCCAGAGGTTAGCATTTGGGAGATAATCTCCTCCACTTGGTATTCGTTCACACCCCTTGGTTCGCTACGATTGAATATCTCAGTTAATTCTGCGACACCCTTGTCGCTGCACAAATCTCGGATTATCGATCTGACAGTGTTACCTGCATTTCTTTGGCTAACGGAAACCCCTGAGTGTAGTTCAGACTCGTCTTCGATTCCGGCCTCTTCACGCCAGTGTCTGAAAATTGCTAGCGCCATCTTTGCATCATCGGCTGTGGCGACTTCTCGAAGATGCATTCTTGCATGAGCCTCAGTTAATCGAATGAGGGCCTCCAGAGCACGAGGAGTAATCGGAATAACTTCTGTCTCGCTATACTGTTGCTGATCTCGCCCGAATGATTGTCTCTCGTTTGTGTAGTATTCTAGAATCAATGCCTTTGCATCGTCGCTCAAGTCTGGGTTTACATTTCTCTTAGCATAGGCGATGTACTTTCTGAGGAATTCTAAGGTTAGATGCTCGGAACCATCCACTCCGATTCCAAAGATTTCACCCTCCTCTGCTTCCCTTAGATCAAACTCCAGGGCTTCATCCAACTTCGTCTCACTAACCCCCTGAGTTCTGACTTCTAGAATATGTCTGGCTATTCTCTCATCATCATCTACCCTTACTTCATCGCGCAACATCCAGATAATATCGAATCTTGACGCGAGAGGTGGTGGTAGACCAGTTTCGTTGAACGAGTGCATTACGCTCTCATTTGAACCTCGCTTTGTGAAACGGCCTTCTTTCGGGTTGGCCGCTGCAAGTACTGCACAACGAGTGTTCAAAGTAGCCTTCACACCACCTTTTGATACATCCAAGCGCTGTTGTTCCATAGCAGGATGCATAGTTGCTCTATCCTCCGCGCTGATCTTATCGAACTCGTCAATAGCAGCCATCCCTCTATCAGAAAGGGGCAAAACTCCAGCTTCTAGAGCAAATCTTCCACCGCCGCCAAAGTCGTCTCTAACTGCGGCGGCTGTTAGACCAGCACCTGATACACCACCGCCTGTAGCAAACATTCCTCGAGGTGAGAGTTTTGACATGTAATTCAGAAGTTGTGATTTCGCAACACCAGGGTCTCCCATCAGTAGAATATGGATATCACCACGAGAACGAGTAGCGTCTTTGTTTACTCGAGAGACTCCTCCGAATAATTGCAGAGCGAGACTCCTCTTCACGAAATGTACAACTCCGGTTGCGTAAACAGAGGGTGCGATTGAGCGTTGCATTAGCTGTAGTAAATCGGGCCTAGATCCGATGTCAATAATGGCCTGGCGATCTTCATCGGAAATCTTGATTTCAGTAAATGGAGTACTCTCATGTTCTGAACTTACAAGATGATAGATTATATCGAACATTGGAGTTTTCTTGTTCCGCTTTACCTCAGAATGAACTACGGGAATGACGTTGATTACTACTCTTTGACCAGGAAGGTGTTTGTTTACTAAATCGCCTTCAACCAGTACTTGTCCTCGAGATGGTTGAGCCCCGCTAGGGACGTTTTCAGGGACTTCTTGGACCTCGATCCATTGGTTATTTACCATTCTAGAGACATTCATGACGAGGTTGAATCGTGTCCCTCCGGCGCGTCCTGCTGACTCTCCACATCCTGTTTCATCGGGACACTTCAGTGGTTCTTTCAATTCCCTTTCATTTTCTTGAATCATTTCTAGCGTGTGTCCACAATTCTCACATTGGAAGACCGCTCGATGGATTCTCGGTTTAATTTCACTAATTTTTGTACAAATGACTTCGGCACTTCGCAACATCTCTATGTCACGGCTTCCCATGTCTCTGAGGTCTCGGCGACTATCCTTAGGCAGCTCACCAACTCGGATTAAGCAATCAAGATCTTCACCGCGTTCACGACAAATTTCTGTTAGAGTGGTTCTTCCATTATTGATTATTTTACGGGGGTCCTTCAGGACATCTTCTGCAAATTCCGGATCGAATGCCTGAAGCTCGTGGAAGGTAATGTCAAGCACAGCATTTTCAGACTGCTTTGACAGTAGTAGAACTATCTCGGCCTCTTTTGCTTCGGTGAAGAAAGTCCTCCATCTTGCCGATGAATCATGTGCTGCCATCGTCATAGTTTTCACCGCCGGGCAACAGAAGTGAAAATCCGTAGTCTATGAACAAAGCGGATGGTTTACTCGACCCCCCTATTTCCACTGCAAATTTTCACCGCAAGACGTCGCCAAAATGTGGGCTTGAGCGCTTCCAGTGCAAGAATTCCATCAGTTCGTCGAAGCCCAGAGGAAACCAGCCTTGGGATTTATTCAAGCACCATTGCATAATCCCCCCTTCATGGAACATACTCGCTCTGGTAGTGATATCTTGGTTCGTATTGATCCTGGTGAAGAAATCCATACTTCATTGAAGAAATTAGCAGATGACCTAGGATTCGATGCAGCGGCTATTACTAGCGGGATTGGCCGGACACGAGAAAATCAATATGGTTACATGAACGAAGAAGGAATTTACAAGAGGAGATTATTGGATTCTCCATCAGAATTAGTCAGTTTATCAGGAAATATTGCACGAACAGAAAATGGAGATGCTTTCACCCACATCCACTGTTGTTGGTCGGATGATGAAAACAATGTACATGCAGGACATATGTTTGAATCCACAGTTCATGTTGTCGCTGAAGTTCACGTTAGAGTGATGGAGCATGCCTCTATGACTCGTTGCCCTCTTGCTAATGCAGAATTACTGGGCCTAGAATTTGACTGAAATTTCTCGAGGGGTGGTCGTCATGAAAATTCTCTTTGCTCATGGTTTAGAAGGTAGTCCAAACGGATCTAAGCCGACATGGATGAAGGAGAGTCTTGGTTGGGAAATAATATGCCCAGAGATGAGTAAGAATGGTTGGACTATAGCTGATCAAACAGAAGTCATCGCAGAAGCCATCTCAAAGAATGAAGATATTGATGTCATAATGGGCTCATCGTACGGAGGGCTAGCTATTGCAAATGCTTCGCAAAGATTTGCTGAGCGTGATCTGAGGTTGGTTTTGCTGGCACCTGCTTTGGGGCTTGCAGAAAATTTTCGTTCGATTGCTGGTGAAGAGGGTTTGATCGAATGGGAAAATACTGGTTCTCGCCAGTATTTCCATCATGGATTCGGACATGAGGTGGAATTCGGTTGGGATTTCATTACATCAGCTGATGAGATGTCGTGGCCAAATCTACATCATCCCACAATAATTCTTCATGGAAGCCAAGACGATATCGTTCCAATAGAATCTTCACGAAAAGTATCAGAATCCAATGAATTAGTAGAAATCATAGAAGTTGAAGATGGACACCGATTAGCAGACTCTCTGCATTTCATCCCTCTAGCAGTACAGAGAGTTCTTTCTCGTTAACTGATTAATGAGAACCGAGGAAGTACTCGCCAATTTCTGGATCTGTGAGGATGTGCTGTGCGTCTCCGGTGTGGACTACCTTACCACTGGCGAAAATATACCCTCGGTCAGAACGAGCAAGGCTCAATCTAGCATTCTGCTCTACGATTAGTACAGTGATTCCTTCTTCTCTTAGGGCATCGATTCTCTCGATGATTTGTTGTTGGTAAAGAGGTGAAAGTGCCGCTGTAGGCTCATCGAGCAGGAGGAAAGTTGGATCGGAAATTAATGCACGTGAAATCGCTAACATTTGTCGCTCTCCACCTGAAAGTGATGCCGCCAAGTCGTGGGTGCGCTGTTGCAAATCAGGGAACATGTTGAGCGCGCGCTCTATTCGCTCGGCGAGAATAGCAGAAGGCAATTTGTTCCCGCCCATCTGTAGATTTTCATGAACCGTCAAAGATGGGAATACATTGTTCACCTGAGGGACGTAAGCAATACCTCGGTTGACTAACTGGTCTGTTCTCCAGCCTGATACTTCTTCACCTTCATGTTGGACTGTACCGGAATAATGAGTCGCGATTCCAAAAATTGTCTTGATGAGAGTCGATTTACCACAACCATTCGGACCGATGATAGTTACGAATTCGCCTTTATCTACGTACAAGTCAATATCGTACAGGATTTGAACTGAGCCGTAACCACAGTTTAGTCCATTGATTTCTAGAACCTTTTCGCTCATTCTTCTTCACCTCCTGATTCATCGCCAGATGCACCTAGGTACGCTTCGATTACCTCGCGGTTACTACGGACTTCGTCAGGAGTCCCGACCATCAGAACCTCTCCCTCATTCATGACAACGATTCTGTCAACTCCTTGTCGGAGGATGAAATCCATGTTGTGTTCGATAATAAGAACCGAGATTCCAGTTTCATCTACAATCTGCCGTAGATTATTGAATATCTTCATCGCTAGTGGTCCCGCTACTCCGGCCACTGGTTCATCGAGCAGTAGCAACTTAGGGTCACCCATCATCGAGCGCCCTATGTCTACTAATTTTGATTGGCCTCCAGAAAGCTCGCTTGCCAAGTTATGAGCCATATGTGGGACTTCTAATTGTTCCAAGACATCATACGCGCGAGCAAGACGTTCTTCCTCAGCAGATGAAGAAAATTGCAGAATGGACACAAATGGATTAGGTTTGAATTGGTCTCTTGGTGGCACCAGTAGATTCTCTATTACGGTCATTTGTCGCCATAAGCGAGTGTGCTGGAAGGTTCGGGTAAATCCAAGGTTCTGGATTTGGTCGGGCCGCATATTCGAAGCATCCTTGCCGAAAATCTCGATATTGCCTGCGGTCTGATCTAACAATCCACTAATGCAATTGAATGTGGTAGATTTACCACAACCATTTGGGCCAATCAATCCGATAAATTCTCCAGGGCCGACTTCGAAAGATACGTCCTTTACAGCGACTAGACCGCCGAACTCCTTTCGGAGATTTTCGACCTTCAGTATCGGTTCACTCAACGGACTCACCTCCATTAGGGCGTTCAGGTCTAACCGGTACTTCTGGAAGTAGACCCTTAGTGTTGAACTTCAATGAGAATAGCATCAAACAGCCAATCAAGAAGAGTTTGAAGTAAAGCATGTCAGCCGATACAACACCGCCGAAGAAGGACTCATCGATTGAACGTTGGCCAAGAGCAATTGCGGTGAATGAAAAGACTGCAACACCGGCTAAGCCAGTTTCTAGAATCCTCTCAGATCGTATTGCAAAACCGACTACCGATACAGCTAGGAAGACGGTCACTACTTCCCATTGGCTCAGGATAAGCCACTCAAATAATGAATCAATGCGGGCCGCTGTAGTGTGTAGTGGTAAGTCAGCAGAACCTTGTCCTGCGACTAGTACGTTGAATACGAATTCCATCAAGACAATGATGAATGCTCCAACTATCATTCCTCGGTTATTTGATGCTCCTCCAATAATGAAGGCTGCCCAAACCAAGAATGTTGACTTTGCAGGCGTCATAAAACTTGGTTGAAATCCAGTTAGTTTCCATGCCCAGAAAGCCCCCGCGAGAGCAGCAATTGAAGCGCCGAGAGCTAGGCTGGCTGCCTTGTGAGTTAGAACATCATGGCCATGGTGTTGTGCGACTTCCTCATCCTCTCGAATAGCTTTGAGGACTCTACCCCAAGGAGATGAAAGAATTCTATTCAACAAAATCCATACAAAAATTACAGCCATTATCGACATCAGCATAAGAAGGAACATGTAAGGTGCTGGTTGACCGATTTCCAACCAATCGCCAATTAAAAATGCAGGAGTATCGGTCAGATTTGTGTCGTCTCTACACGCATCTGGACTAGCCCAATTTGTTCCTGGACCAGGGGTTTGGGAGCCACAGAACCACCAATTCTCCAGAGGTAACGGATATGCTGAAATCCCAATTGCATTTCCAATAGCGCCGACTCTGAGGAGAGGTTCACCTGCAAGAAGCACTCTCAGTATTTCACCTAGAGATATTGTTACGATAGCGAAATAATCGGTCCTCAAGCGTGCGGTTGGATAGGCTATTCCCCAGCCAATGACTGCTGCCAAGATTAAAGCAAGGATTAGAGCATATGCTATGTTCCAATCATAACCATAGAGTTCCTTTGGCGCTGTTAATATACCAACTGTTATGGCTCCAATACCAACAAAGAAAATTACTCCAAAGTTTACCATTCCAGTGTATCCCGTGTGGAGATTTAGTGAGAATGCCATCAATACGAAAATTGACAGTGTTAACAATACGTTGGATACTTGCAACATTTTCTTGAATCTGAAATCATCAGATTCTGCGATTGGTAACCAGGCTAGGAACAAAATGAGTATGAACATCAACAAACCGAAGAGAAGCCAAGATCCGATTGGACTCTCTCTACCATAACTTCGAAGATTCTGTTTGTCCTTATCTGAACCCAAAGGTAGTTTGTCGAGGACGTTGGAGTATAACTTTCCAGCTTCTGTACCTACCTTTGTAGTAATACCACTAGATGATTGAGATATTCTTTCTCGAATCTGCTTCACAAATTGGTCATGTTTCCTATCAAATTCTGACCAGCGAAGCAGGATTTTCGTCTGTATTTTACTTATTTTTATTGAAAATGAGGATATTGTCTGATTCAGTTTTTCAGTTATATTTTGAGACCCCTGAGTTTCGTATTTTCCTTGTAATATGGAAATTCCTTCATAGATAGAATAGACCCAAAGTAAGATGAATGACCATGGCCAAAGGATGTCGCCAAGGTCAACAATAAAATTGACCAAATCGATTTCAAAGTTCATTTGATTTATCCAAGATTCATTCATATCGGCAAGTGCATTTGCTGTCCACTCATCGGTCTCTGCAGGAGTCAGACCATCCGGAGCGGACATTTGACCCAACAAATCAGACTCATCTAAGGGAGAGTCTTCCAATAGTAATGTTCCATCGTTTCTTCCAGTTAATACTGCTAGATTAGAATCTACAATTTCGTCATCTTGACAAACATCCCCGCAGCCCTTTGCGAATGAATTTCTACCAACAAAGTCACTGAATCGATGGAACGCGTATACTGCTATTGCAACAGCAGAGAAATTTTGCATCTTGTCTACTCTATTTCTCCACCAATGATGTAGGCCAAAAATACCAGTAGGTAAAATGGCAAGAGTGGCTGTAACTTTGTCCAATTTTTCTGGGTCATATTCCTTACGTTTTCTCAAGCGGTCGATCTTCCATTTTTCATATGCATTCCCAATTCCTTCAGGCATAATCATTAGAACTGCTACAAGGAAAATATAGGGCATTACTCCATCCAATGCAGAATAATTTGAACGACCAAGGGGGAATCCTATTCCTATCAATACAGGTGAAGATAATGCTCTGACAAATCCTACGACCAATGAGCCGATAATAGCCCCTGGAATTGAGCCAATTGTTCCAAGAACAATTATCGCGAAGGAAGGGAGGAGTAGGGTAAATGCCGTTTCTGGATTAAATCTCAAAGTCATAGCGAAGATTGCTCCACCCATTCCTGATATTCCCGCAGATAGGAATGCACTAGTCATGTGCACTCGCTCTACATTTATTCCACTACTTGCAGCCAATTCCGGGTTATCCGCAACAGCCCTCATTCTTCTTCCCAGTCGAGTTTTGTTCAGAAGAAACATTAGCAATAGTACGGCGGAGAAAATAACTGCTGGAACTGCTCCTTTGTAGTATGCATAATTTGTTGTAGCTTGAGTTACACAATCGGCAGTAGTGTCATAGATTTCCAATGCCGGTTTTGAAGTTTCACTAACTATGCGATTTAGTACCGTTTCTCCAGTAGTTTCATCGATGGTTTCTTCACAAGTCCACTGGGTGTAAGTTCTGCCTTCGTCAAGACTTCTATCACCTAGATTGAAGCGGAATTTAGTAGTCGGAAGTTCCCAACGAAGATTTGGCATTCGCCAATCTCCTTCTGGCTCAAACATATTCCTCCCAGAACCAAATCTCATGTAAGTCAGGGCTCGAAGAATCAAAGCTACTCCCAAAGATGCTATCATCATCACTTGCGGACTTGCTTGGGTTTTACGGAACCCCTTGTAGACCAAACGATCGATTATTATTCCAGCAAATCCAGTGAGAATAAATGCAGCCAGAAGGGTGAAAATTAAAACGGACCAAGTTAAAACTCCATCTTTGGTTGTATCCAAACTTGTCATCGGGAAAAAATAATCACTCCAGACCATAATCATCGAAAGATACATTCCAATCATGAAAAGTTCAGATTGGGCAAAGTTCCCGTATCGCTGAACTTTATACGTCAGAGTAAGTCCAATTGCGATAGCAAGGTAGGTTGATGACCATGTTAGTGTACCAGTGGTAATTGATACCAAATCGAGAGTGAATCCAGCGCTTGTATCAAGCCCTTGGAATAGTAAATCAAGAGAATAGAAAGTCACTGCTACCATGAATAACGGAGACAGAACAAGAGAAAGCGTTCTCAAAGGGCTGCTTGGAACATCATCAAAAAGTACCTTAATTACAATAAACCCAGCGGTTATTGATTGGATTAATTGAATTAACCAAATCATATCATTTGGCAGGTTATCCCCTAGTACAGAGTCGACTATGTTCAAGCTGCCATAGCCATTCAGGGTTCCTAGGTAGTTCGCGTCAATAAATAATACAACAGCGAAAATTATTCTTCTGACTCCTCGGGGTAAATCAGAGAACTTTGAGGAGATATCATGCAGCATGCTACCACAAGTACTCTCGTTTATTTAGAAAAAAAATTGGGGCAGTGCGGCGGGGTAAACCCGCCGCACTGCTTTACGTTTTTAATCAAGCAGAATTAGTTGTAATTCCGTTGATTATGTCCCATTGCCTTACACAATCGTAAGACACTGAGTCGTCGCTTGCGTCATCAGGAGTTCCACCATCATTGTGTGAGAACTCACCGATACAGAATCCGGACGATGGTACGTCACCATTGGCCATGAACGATAGAGTTCCACTTGCTCCATCCCATCCTTGACCAACTGCCATTACAGCCATTCCAGCATCTAGACCTGGTGTGGTCAAGTATGTGAATGCTGAAAGCGCCATCATTGTTATTGCATCGAATGCCTCAGCGGTGTAGATACCACCAGCACAGTCTGGGTGAGCCCCACATAGTGCAGCGAATACCATTTGAACTTCAGACATTGAGCCACCAGCTGATGGCTTGGACGCAATTACTCCGTCGACGATAGAAGCATCTGCCATACCTGCAGCAAGACCTTCTTCTGCGATTCCATCTCCACCATACACTGGGATGTTAACTCCCTGAGTTGCCATCTCCTCGAGGATCATGGCTCCATCGGTAGCGTAGGATACCAGGAACACGGATGTACATCCTGCGTTCGATACTGCTTCAACTGCTGAGGCGAAATCGGTTGTGTCTTCCGCGTATCCAAGTTGTGTACAGATGTGAGATGCATCCATGTTACTGACAAAGGCATCCGCAAGTCCGGCACCGTAGTCGTTGGTCATGTGAACAACAGCGATGTTGTCCATACCGTCTGCTGTAGCAACTGCTGCCATAGCCTGACCTTGTTCTGCGTCGCTTGGTACGACACGGAAGAATCCAGGGTAAGCAGTTGCATCAGATAGTGCAGGGCTTGTGCTTGCGTAGGAGATTTGTGGGACTCCTGCAGCAGATAGTACTGAGTTAGCACCCATAGATGCACCGGAACATGCTGCTCCGACTACACCCCATACTCCTGCATCTACAAGAGATTGTGCTGCGGAGGTACCAGTTTCTCCATTACATCCAGAGTCAGCGTATACAATTTCGAATTGTACTCCACTACTGAATCCAACGGTGTTAACAAGACCTAGGGCGATCTGGGATGCTGCTACGAATCCGTCTGCATATACTGCAATTGGACCTGTAGCGTCATTCAAGAATCCTATCTTGACTGTTGTTCCCATCCATGGAGCATCTACTACTCCATTGGAAGTAACCGACCACATCTTGTCACAGTTGAAGTAATCGCCGTAAGTTGGTACGTGATGGAAAGTACAGACATCATATCCTGAACCACCGACATCGCCGTTGTCTAGGAAAACATGTGTACCAGTTTCACCATCGTATCCATCACCGCTTCCTACCATTGGTACGTGCATACCCATGTTAGCGCCATCTTCCATCATTGCTGCATGACCTAGCATCATAACTGCGTCGTATGCTTCTGATTGGTAAATTCCACCTGAACATACATTATCTGCTGCACATGCATCAGTGAATGTTGTTGTGCTAGCTGAAGCAGCAGCAGGCTTTGTTACCTGGATACCGTTTGCAACTGCAGGGTTTGTGTAATCGTTCAATGAGGCTTCTCCAGCCATTCCGTCAGCGCTGAAAATTGGGATTGCAGCGCCCATGACAGCCATTGTTTCTACAATGTCAGCACCATCTGCGGAGTAGGAACCAAGGAATACAGAGTCACATCCGGCTTCGATTACTGCCTGAACTGCAGACTGGAAATCGGTGGTTGTTTCTTGGTCATATCCAAGTTGTGTGCAAACGTGGTCTGAACCTAGGTTTGTAGCAACTGAATCCGCTAGACCAGCGCCGTAGTCGTTGGTCATGTGAACAATTGCTGTGTTCATTGCGCCAGATGCCATAATCATGTCCGCTACTGCCTCTCCTTGTAGAGCGTCACTTGGTACGATTCTGTAGAAGTGAGGGTAAGCAGTTGCATCGCTCAGTGCAGGCGATGTGCTTGCATAGGATATCATTGGGATTCCTGCAGCCGAAAGGACTGAGTTAGCACCCATTGATGCACCAGAACAAGCTGCTCCTGCGACTGCTACAACTCCAGCATCCGCTAGGGACTGAGCTGCTGCTGTGGCGGTTTCGCCATTACATCCTGAATCCGCTTCGATCACTTCGAAGACGTAATCGTCTCCCATTGCATTAAGGTCAGCCATTGCTGCTCCCCACGCGTAAGTGAATGGAGCTGCGAATTGGGATATTGGACCTGTAGCGTCGTTTAGGAATCCTAGCTTGATTGTAACTGCGTCAGCGGTCACATCGAACATTGGGTTATCAGTTCCCATGTAGTGAGCTGCGATTTCATCGACTAGTGCGTTAGCGATGTCGACATCGAATCCAACTGCATTACCGTTCTCATCGAGGTTCTCGAATGGAGGGTATGCTGTGTCGGAGCAGAACTTCAGGGAACCTGCCTCTAGAACTGCAGTCAAGGTGGATCCCTTGCTTGGTTCTGGGTAGGATGTTGCGGTATCTGCGTCACGGTCGTCGGTTAGGACAACTGCTCCATCGAACCACTCGGCAAAGATAGCGTCGTACTCACCGGAGTCAACAATTGCAGTAATTGCAACGTTTAGTGCGTCGAGTAGTTCACCTGAATCTTCACGTACTGCGATTCCGAAGGTTTCGTCAGAGAATGTGGTCATCAGGTCACCGGAAAGCGCTAGCACCGGGGAATCTCCCATTGCATAGTCTGCTTCGCCGTTGGATACTGCCGCGGTTACAGATGGGAAATCATCGTAAGCAACAATTGTGGCCATACCCAAATTATCCTGAGCATAAAGATCGGATGTAGTTCCAGACTGTACTGCGATGGTTGTACCAGCCGCGTTCAGTTCTGAGACGTCCGAGATTGACGCGGAACCAGCAGCACCGATTACACCTTGGCTACTTGTGTAGTAACCACGAGTGAAGTCGACTACTTGGTCGCGCTCATCCGTCTTTGTCATGGCAGAGATAATGGCATCACACATCTCACCGTCGTTCAAATTTGGTATAATTGGGTCCCATGCGGAAGTAACGATATCCGCAGACAAATCGTCCGCTGGATCCGCTTCCCAATCATCCCCACCCAGACAACCTGCGAGTGATGCCGCAAGCATACTGAGTGTCATCAGCATTGCAATCATTTTCTTATCTAACATAGCGTGTCTACGCTCCTATAGCCCTCTATCGTGGTAATATGCTCGTTATAGTAGTTCTCTTATTGGATTAGGAGGATTATATTTCCGATAGTTCTTCTAAAATGGGTCACTAATACCCTTTTTTGCAATTTTTGCACGATAATTTTCCACATGTAAGAAAAAAATAACAAAATTTGCACATACGTAGTATGTATACAACCCAATATTATATATACAACCCAATATTATAAACTAATGTTTGTGAAATGGTAATTTTGATACCGATTTAATCATCTACTTCTGACCATTCGTTGGGGCGTGGTAGACATCCCAATGGACTACGCAACCAGTGGTGTCGATATCGATGCTGAAGGTGCTGCGATTGCAAGCCTGATTGAGTCGCTGAGTGGTTCGGTCAGAAAGCCAGGAACTCGAGGTGCACCGGTGCCCTTGCCTGGTGGATTTGGTGGAATTATCGAGTTTGGAGATTCGTGTTTGGCACTAGCAACGGATGGAGTCGGTTCTAAGCTTCAATTAGCGAATCAACTTGGAAGGTACCAAGGAGTGGGTATTGACTGTGTGGCGATGAATGTCAACGATTTATTGTGTGTTGGAGCAGAACCTTTGGCATTTGTAGATTACATCGCAGTACCAGAAACCGATCCTGATACACACTCAGTCATCGGTGGCTCTCTAGCCGAGGCTTGTCGTCGAGCGCGAATAACTCTCGCTGGAGGCGAGACAGCAACACTTCCTGGCATAGTAACTGAATTGGATCTATCGGGTACAGCGCTAGGTTGGTTTCCGGCCGGTCAGGCAATAACCGGAGAACATCTAGAGGCTGGTGATGTAGTAATCGGTTTACCCAGTAGTGGTGTTCATTCCAATGGCTACACATTGCTGAGAGCAATTGTCGATAAGTCTGGCTTGTCATTAACTGATACGGCGCCATTCGACACAGACCATCCTGGCAGAGAAATCGAAGGAGCGAATAAGTCGGGCGCCACCTTGGGAGAAGTTCTTTTGAATCCCACTAGAATTTACGTTGACCCAATCATCGATTTGATTGATTCGTGTCGGAAAGGTACTGGCCCTTGTGCCTCTGAAGATCTCAAGGCAATTGCACACATCACAGGTGGAGGGCTATCGAATTTATTGCGATTACACGAAAGCCTAGGATGGAATATTTCCAATCCTCTGCCAATTCCGCCCGAATTCAATTGGATGGCTGAAACAGGACCTGTTGAAAAATTGGAAATGCATAGAGTATTCAATATGGGGATGGGTATGTGCATAGCTGTATCAGAGAGCGTTTCTGAAAATGTAGAAAAGTGGCTTATTGAGAGGCTGTCGGGTACAAGAATAGTTGGAGTTGTTACCGATGATGGTCACAGAGTGACTCACGCTGATTCTGAGATTGTTTTCGAGCACTACTAATTCACATGCGGCAGTAGTCAACCCAATGTGTAAGTGGGTTCTCGGGTAGGCGTGGAATCGAATCAACCACCTGGGTGGCCGGGTCTTATTCACAGGGAGGGAAGAACCCTGACGAGGGTTACCGAACTACCCGATTCGAACAAAAAGGGCCCTAGTTCGAAAAATGTAGGCTTCGTTTTTCATAATCCGGCGATGGCGGGATCGAGAACTCGTAGCGTACTCTTGATGGCACACGCAATTGAATCTGGAATTCTAGGGGATTCCGAAGTTAGGGCTCTCGATGGGTTGAGCGCTTCTGGTTTGAGAGCAAGAAGATGGTTGAACGAATTACCCGATGAAGCATCATCCCGTCTTATCGCAACCATCGGCGATATGGATCAAAATGCGTTGGATTGGGCTATGGCAACAGAGTCAGAATTTTCTTCTGAAAATGGAGAGTTGATTCCTCTCCTAGGAGATCTACGAACAAGTGTCCTATCTCAAGGGTGGCACTGGATTGATATCGATCCTTTTGGTTCTCCAGTTGCTTTCTTAGATACTGCAATCCAAGCTCTTGCTAGGCGCGGAGTATTGGAAGTCAGCGCTACTGATACCGCTGCACTGAGCGGCTCTTCGAAAAATCCCCTGATGCGAAGATACGGAGCGAGAGTAAGGCTTGACAAGCTCAAACATGATTCTGGTCTTAGGGTTCTAATGGCAACTGTTGCAAGAGCCGCAGCGCGCCATGATCGGAGTATCGAACCTCTACTTTCAATCTGGGATTCACATCATCTTCGAGTCTCGGTTCGAGTGAGAAAAGTAATGCAAGGAGCGAATGATGTGGAGGAGTCTTTGGGGTGGCGAATTTTTTCGCCTACAAAAGATGAAGTTGAGGCATCAATTTCAGCAGGATTTTTGCCGCCAGAAGATAGTACTGAGTTACCGATTCGTTGTTTTCTTCCACTTTCACACCCCGTCTCCAGACAGGATTCGAGGGTATCGGGCCCGATGTGGATCGGTCCAATGGGCGATGCTGAGACTATGGCATCCATGACAGAAGAAAGAGTTCTACAAATGTGCGCGCCGACTTTTGATGAGGCTGATTTAGCGGGTTGGTCTGAGAAGAATATTGATGCTGAAAATCGAAGGCTTGTACGAGCAATTCGGCATATCTCCGAGGAAGCAACCGCAATATCTGGACATCATTTGATAGCGGTTGATGAATTGGCAAGTTGGCAAGAAAAGGGCTCGCCACCTAGCCCTAGAAGAATGGTAGAATTGTTACAAGAACAGGGGCACAGTGCGGCGATTTCCCATTATGCAGAGCCTTCGATTAGAACAGATGCTTGTTGGAGCGATATCGTCGCTGCATTGAAAGAAATTTCATCCTCCAATGTATGACATTTCGATTCTTGGCAACGCCGAGGTTTTCTCTGAACGCAACTCGGAATATCGGTCAGCACGGCGTTGCCATATCGCAGCAATCGCTGCGGTTAGGTCGCCACCATCTGTGTCGTGGATTAGTGCCCTTAGATCGTGACCTCCAGAAGCAAACAAGCAGGTAAACAGTCGGCCGTCAGCAGAAATTCTAGCTCGGACACAATCGCCGCAGAATGGTTCGCTGACGGATGAAATCAGACCGATTTCTCCTGAACCATCTTCGTGCCCCCATCGTACAGCCACGTCAGATTTCCGTTCGGATTCAAGCGGAATTAGATTGAACACCTTTTGCAGGTGATTTAGTAGGTCTATACTAGGGATTACTTCTCCCAATGTCCAACCATTGGTACGGCCAACGTCCATGAATTCTATGAAGCGCACAATTACTCCTGTGCCTTTGAAATGCCGAACCAATTTTGTCGCTTGTTCCTCATTTACACCTCTCCTGATTACACAATTCACTTTGATTGGAGATAAGCCCACTTCCCGTGCCGCTTCTATCCCATCTAGAATCTGAGAAACGGTCACAGAAGAATCACTCATCGTCTGATGTACTTCTTCGTCAATAGCGTCTAAGCTGATTGTTACTCGCTTCAATCCAGCCTCGGCGAGAGCCTCAGCATTTCGTCGAAGAAGTGAACCATTCGTAGTCAGTGCAATATCGATCCCCAGGTCAGATAAGCGGCTTACCAAGTCAGATAAATCAGGTCTTAGCAATGGTTCTCCACCGGTTAACCTGACTTTATCCAAGCCAAGAGGGATACATGCCCTGACTACCTTTTCAATTTCTTCAAATGAGAGAAAAGCCCGTCTGGGAAGGAAAGTATGGTCATCTCCAAATCTTTCTCGAGGCATACAGTATGGGCAACGAAAGTTGCATCTATCGGTTACCGAAATACGCAGGTCACGCAATTGTCTACCTAGTCGGTCGGTGACCTCCTCCTGCGCCATGAGTTATGCTCAGACGCAATGTCTCAAAGGCTTGCTGATGGTGTTAGGAGACTTTGTGAGTTGATTTCTACTTTAGTTTCAGTTTGTTTAGCCCCGTATCGCCCGCAGGTTGAAGACGGGAGGCCTTCTGAAAAGCCCGAAGGACATGCTAGCCATTACGCCAAAAGCTCGTGAAATGCTTGACTCATTCGCAGAGCAGGCTGACCAAGGGGAATTGTCATTACGCGTTGAAATCGTCGGAAGAGGGCCGAAAGGTTTCCAATATGATCTGCAATTTGTTACTGCTGACGGAGGCTCAGAGGATGACTACATCAACGAGGTTGATGGAATAACAGTTCGAATCGCTGCTCGTAGTGTTCAGTATCTAGATGGTTCAACTCTTGATTTCAAAGAGACCTTGATGGGTGGTGGGTTCTCATTCGATAACCCGAATCCTATGTGGGTAGATGAATTATCTCAGAAAGTTGCTGAAATCATCAACAGCGAAGTCAATCCAGCAGTTGCCAGCCACGGAGGTGTTGTCGAACTTGTCGGTGTTGACGAAAATAAGGCAATAATCGCCTTTGGAGGAGGCTGTCAAGGATGTGGAATGGCTGATGTCACACTCAAGCAAGGAGTTGAGGTGATGATTAAGGAAAAGGTTCCAGAGATTGTCGAAGTCATCGATTCAACAGATCACGCAGCGGGTACAAATCCGTTTTACTGAAAGTAATCAGTAAACCATTCTGACTTCATCGTCGTCATCTTGGTCTTCGGGTGCTGGTAGAGCGTTTGCTTGCGCTCGCTCAAATGCTTCACGGACTCTTTCTTCTATAGCGCGAGCGTCTTCAAGAAGTCCTTTGACTGGTATTTCCATGTCTATCAAGTCGCAAACACCCTCGATTGCCAATAATGCGGCTCGCGCATCTGGGTACATTGGATTACATTCTGCTAGAAGCGCGGTGACGTCTAAGCCTCTGCGCTCGCCTTCAGCAATTAGGTAGCCTGAGATTCCAGAAACGATTCCTTGTTGGATACGCTGGATGTTTGAGTTATCGAGGGCATCTCGCCCTATTGCAGTTGAGGAAACACCCCACAGATCACTTTCTTCCTTGATTCCCAGCTCATTACTGACGACCCCGTCAATTACAATTAATCTGTCAAAACCTCCCTTCGTGAACCACTCTAGTACAGTCTCGCCGAAGTGGACATCGTTTTGAGAGGGAAACTGGATTTCTGAAATGAAAATCCCTAGGCCGTCACCCTGATAGACTCGTACTGGATGTTTTGGTACTGATTCATGAATTAGAGCGATTGCTGGAAATTCAGGATGCAAAACTGTACCCATTGGATCGAGGTCCAGTGTCTGAATGATGTGAGACATTGCAATCACTCCAACCGAGCCGACTGTGGAAAATCCACAAATTGCCGTTCCACCCAGGGTTGTTGGATCTGCAGAAGAGTGCAGAACCAAAGGGTAACCCGAGTTGTCGTGTGTGGCCATCGAACAATCGCCGATGTCCAAGAGTCTTGAATCAAACGGTTGCAAGTTAGAGATAAGCCAGGCGCAAGATGTGCTGATTATGCTGATATTATTTTGAGGATTATTTTATCAATTGGAGATTTATCGAGGACTTGATAATATGTTTGAGGAAGATAACGGCGACATTGGAAGAATCATTATCAGGGTCGGTTCGACAGAGGTAGATTTGACTGGATCTGCTCGTGAAGTGAATGATTCGTGGCTGAAACTCAAGGAACAGGACACATGGGCTTCAGCCCTTTCGAAAATTCGATCTGCTAGACAAGATGCCATTGACGCTGCGCGTCAGTCCCTAAGTGAAACTGGAGTACCAGAGCGAGGTTCGGCGTTTAGAAGACTGATTGATAATTGTAATATTTACAGAACAGGAGACGTTATTCTAGCAGCGATTCACTATCTACGATCTGTTGAAAAAGAAGATAACACACCTCCTCGGGAAGTAAAGAAATTGATCGAGGATTCTGGCCGTTGGACAGATGAGGAGTTAGAAAAGTGGAACGTTTCTCTATACATCAATAGAATGTTGGAGGACTCCTCGTCTAGAGGGCGACCGGCACTACTGACTTTTCCACCCGGCACAGATAAGAATCGATTTGTGATACTTACAGACGCTGGTAGAGATTACCTTGAGAGGCTTTCTTCGTGAGCGGTGAGAATATCGATGAAGGACCAAAGGATTGGTCTTTCACTTCTCATGTAGGAGCAGACCTTCGTGGAATTGATCTATCGGGTGCCAACCTTCGAAGGGCTGTTTTTGATGGAGCGGATCTGGAAGGTGCAGATTTGTCAGGTGCTGATCTGCGAAAGGCCTCATTCAAGCGTGCAAATTTGATGAAGGCCGCATTTGATGATGCGGATATGCGCGATGCGAACTTTGTCAAAGCACGAATGAATTTGTCGAATTTTCAACGTTGCCGCCTTGATAGAGCCGATCTCAGAGGCATAAGGGGACGCTATGCTATCTGGAGAGATGCTAATTGGTGGGATGCTACCATGGATGATGACTTGCGTACCGCACTTGGAAAAAAGTGGCCTAAACCTTGAATTGTTTAGTTTGAAACCATCTTTGAAAGGCCTTCTCGTATCCAATCTGGAACTCGTACCTTCTCTTTCACATCACTCATTTCGACACATACTGTAACTTGGTCTGCAGACCAACAAAGTATTGCCTCTTGATTTCTAAACTCAATTCTCCAAGTAATCGATGTCTCTCCAATTTGAGGCACTGTGATTGTACATTCAACTATGTCTCCATAGGCTAATGGGTGGTGGAAATTTGCTTCCGAGTGAACAAGCGGAAATCCAATATTGTACTCACTCAAAATCTCGTTATAATGCACCCCACAGGAATATTCCCAAGATTCTTCATAAAATCTGTGAGCTAAGTCCCAAAATTGAGGGTAGTAGACTATCTTGGCCATATCGACCATTGGGAAATCGACTCGTCGGCAGGAGGTGAAAGCCATGGATGGCCATAGACGACGATGAAATGAAGATGCCGGATTGTTATTACTGGCCTCTGGTGTGGGAAAGCATCCATTGCATTATTTCTGGATCCGAGTAGATTGCAAACCAGCCCCCATGTTCTCCACCAACTACTGTTTGGAATTCTATTTCTGCGCCCAAATTAGTCAGATTCTCAGCCATCTGTGCTGCCATATCGTAGGAAGATGTGCTATCATTTGTTCCGTGACTCATCCAAACGGGTAAGTGTGCCACATCTTCAGCAAGTGGAAGATACGAGTATGGCTCATGATGAGGTGATAGCGGCATAATTGCTGCAAAGTAGTCGGGTAGTGCGGCTGCCACAATGAAGCTGCCTCGACCACCCATACTCAAACCGGTGAGGTAGACTCTATCATCGTCTACATTCATGTTCGTCTTGACATCTTCGAGTACGTCAAGAGCCTTTTTTGGATCCCAATCCGCTTCCAATTTTGAGGGTCTCACGATGATATATTTGTCATCATCCGGAACATGAAAGTTATTTGTCATCATATTGTTGAAGAAGACTGAATCTAGTAGTTGACCGTGAAGATATAGGAATAATGGATATTCATTACTAGCGTTATATCCCGCTGGAACTTTCACGGAGTATGTATATCCACACTCGTAATCAAGGCGTTCATCAATGACTATTTCTGATTCATTGTCTCTTTCTATGGAATCGTATGTGATATCTGTCAAACCATTTACTGCAAGCCATTGACCGGCTTCAATCTCGGGCCATGAGGAGGGGTTCGTTGTTGGATTGAGCCCATCTGAAGCGGTCACATTACATGGAGGAATCGAGATTGGCCCAGTTTCTTCTTCCGGCCTTTCATGCTCTTCTTCGGAGATATCAGGCTCAAAAGAACACTCGTTGCTCTCTTCAATCCATGTTCCACCTCTCTCTTCGCAATCCTCTAAGGTAATGGTAGTAGACTCATTGGCCTCTTCCAGTACATCTTCCCTTTCATTATCTGAAATTTCGTCCTCAGGGTTAACTGGCTCGGTACCCGAGGTACATCCTGCAAAACTGAACGAAATTAATAGAATAGTAAGAGCTAACGCTGCACATCGCATGAATTCACGAGAATTATTTTCGTTATGTAGTGTTGTATTGGGAAAAGTTACCATAATCCGGTGAAGTTGGCGGACCCACCGCGATTCGAACACGGGTTTGAGGCTCCGCAAGCCCCAGTGATATCCAGGCTACACTATGGGTCCAGCAGGGTTTCGACCGGCGACTTCTGTATAACCCCGACGGTGGGTCAAATCACATTGATAGGGGTAGAACAGTCTTCCAACGAGGCTCAGCGAGCTTCTTTGCATTTGGCCCTGACCTGACATTAGTTGTTTTATGAGTCAAGGTTCCATGCATTCCCTCGACTGAGAATTTCACCCTTAATTCGACCATTCTATCTCTCTCAGCCGCGATCATCTGGTCATCATCCAGATCTATACTACCGCCTGCTTCATCTCCGGCATTTGTTACACTCAAACTGTTGCCTTCCATGCTGGCCCGAGGAGAGAAATCGTAGTCGTTTGGATGGTTCATAAAGACATCAACATCGACAATCAATCGATTTCTTACCGAGGCCTTCTTGACTTCGATTGAACGTACCATCGAAGCCTTCCAATGGCTTTGAGTTGAAAGGCCTTATCCATAGAAAATAAGAGATTATGTTGTGACTTCGCTGACCCTCGGAATCAGTATGGTGTAATCTATAGTTAGTGTCCAATCATTTCCAGAATCTGGATCTACTTCGTCAATTAGAATATCTGGGTCGCATTCATCCGCTGTAATTACCCAAATCCATTCGCCTTGCCCAAATCTTGCTCCTGCTTCGTTTAGAAGAGATTGTTCTAGACTATCCGAACTATCTGCGCTTACTGTGTAATCGCTCTCCGGCCAAGGATTCAAGCCACCTCTATCTATACTCACAGTAGCGTTCAGAGTAACATTATCTTGGGAAGTTTGAGCGCTGGTGGTCCAACCTGTCATTGGAATGTTTAGTCGAAGTGTAAAGTTATCTTCTGGCCATTGAATTGGAAGTAAATCTCGATCAAGAACCAAAGTAGCATTGACCTGCATAATTCTAGCGCCATTAGTGCGAGATCCAATTTGTCCGGGAATGTGTTCGTGTGTGGTACTTTCACCCTGTTCAGTATATCCTGACCATTCGTAAGTTACCTGTTGCTCTTCCCAAACTACATTGAACATTCTACTTACTACCATAAGGCTCCAAATTTCTGTACTTGTGGCTCCATTATCATCCACAATAGTTAGAGAACCAGTTTGGTTTCCGGAATTTGCATACATTACTTGAACCGAAGAAGAGGTAGAATCCGCATCATTCGTTGGATCACCGTCACCATTTCTATCAAATCCAAGGTCTAAATCCCAAATGAATTCGATACCACCGCCTTCTGAATCAAAGGAAGCAGAGGCATCAATAGTGGCGGACTGATTTGTACGTACATAACCTGGCTTATCGATTATGATAGTTGGTGGTGAATTCACGAAAACGGTTATCGATGCCCTATCGCTTTCTCCACGATCATTGAAAACTACAACTTCAACATCATGGTTTCCGGCTTGAGTGAAAGTGTGGAAAGCGATACCGGTGGAAGTGGTCTTTTGTTCTCCATCGCCAAAGTTCCAAACATATTCATCAATAATTGTAGGCGATGGTGTACTCGAAGACCTAGCGTCAAAATTCACTGATTCGCCAAGATTAATTGACGTGCGATCGGCGGTTATTTCGGCAATAGGAGTCGTTGATGCCAGGCCAGTGCAGCCCGCTAAAGCGGTAAACAACAATATCACCGATAGTGACACCGCCCGTCCGGCTTGTAACCCCATTACACAAATGGCGTAAAGGGAGACAAATAGGTATGACGGGTGCAATTCTCTCTTTGATGAAGTTCAAGGAGGGTCTCTTTCACGTGCGGTCATGGTCGGAGGGATGCTCACCGGGTACAGGGTTCTGGGTTTCGACCTGGAGACTACAGGGTTGAGTCCTCGAAGCGACCGAATTGTACAATATGCATTGATTGGTAGTGACGTTGATGGCTCGCATATTAACAAAACCTCACTGGTAAATCCTCGTCGCTCCATTCCTCCTGAATCTTCTCGAGTACACGGAATCACTGACGTGGATGTCAAGGGTGAAAGTGAGTTTTCAGAGCACCTACCCGAATTAATCAGTTTGATTTCGGATGCTGTAATCGTTGGACATAATGTTTCGAGATTTGATTGGAGATTCCTTGAGTTGGAATGTATGAGGGCTGGTTTCGAAACTCCTGTTCCTAGGGCGATAATCGATACGCTAACGTTAGCAAAGAAACTGAAGATACCTGGTCGACACGCATTGGGGAATCTTTGTGCTCGTTACGACATCACCATTGGCAGAGCCCATAGTGCCGACGCTGATGCAGGTGCAACACTGCTGTTACTTTGGTCGATGATGCAAAATTATCCAAATCAATTCCGAGGAGATTTGGATGATTTACAAGATATGTTAGCTGGAAGACAGCAGAATAGCGATCGTTTAGGCCCTAGTTTGGTAGATTTGGAGCCGGTCGATGGTACTAACGGGAGATTGCGCCATTCGGATCTAGGAATTGTTATCGCGTTCGGAAAACACAAAGGCAGGACGCTACAAGAATTAGAGAAGATCGATGAGCGCTATTTGGATTGGTTATCTTCCCCGTCCTCTCCAATTTCTTCAAAAACCGTATCTGAGTTACTTCGTAACCATCGTGAGTGATCGTGGGCATGCCCTTCATTCATCGGATTCCATGGTAAAATTTCACACCAATCACCTAGATGAGCAATCTTACCGTCCATTCTAGCACTACCTAGGAAAATGGCCCCTTCGTGACCAGAGTCAAGCAGTTCAGAAAGTTGTACAAGTGCTTGATCCCTCAGAACCGCACCAAATTTATGCTCCGAAGGAGTCAATTCACCTTCTTCTCCAATAGGTGGCATTCGTTGGAATAGAGCCGCTCCAGCCTCACGGTCAAATCGAATCACTTGGACTACTTCATCACGGAACATATGACCGGGTGAAAGTGTACCATCCCGACGAGCGGCCCACCATATCGGACACCACGCTTTCCACTCACACCAACCACACTGTTGGTCACCTGGTGTAGCTGGAAGAGGTATTGTTGAAGGGCGCATCCCTTCCCATGCCTCTAATGCAGAATCCAATACATCGGGGCCATCTGCTCGGTGAACTGTTTGGTTGGAAGAGTACCAACCTTCAGCAATTACGGTTGGATGATTTGGATTATTCTGTTTCAACAAATCACGATAGAATCTCAATTGTCTACTTACCTTCTCATTTAGTGTAGGCGATGGTGGCTTTCCGGTTTTCAAATCGGCTACAATCCAACCCTGTGATTCTCCATCTTCACCAATGTCCGCTACCAATAAGTCGAGTCGTCCCATGAGTCGGCCACATTCCGAAACTAAAGTCCCTTCATTTGCCAAAACAATAGACTGAACCTCTTTCCAGGTTGCTACAGTCACTTCAGATAAGTTCTGAACTTCAACGTTTGATTTGCTAAATAGGATGTTCAAAGCACCGATTAGCCCATCGTGGGCCTTGGTAATCTGTTCTCCCTTCCAGCGAGGATGGCGAGGTGTTTCTAGGAAGTTGTCTTTCTCGATTTGCCAGTGTCGATCTAATACTGCTTTTGCAGTAGCAGGAAGCCAGCCGGCTTCATCGTCTTCGCGGTCGGCTAAATCGAGATTGCAAAGGTCTTCCACAGAATTGTGAACTGCATTACCTAGAGCCGCAGGCATGCTCGCCTTTCGAGGAAGACCTTGTCGAGAAAGCCAGTATTTCCTCGGGCATTCTTCGTATCTATTCCATGATGACGGTGACAATTGGTGAGCGATGAAACCCTCTTCTGGTTGAGGGCTAGATTCACCCCCCTCACTTGTAGATTGCACCTCCTCTGCCTCCGACATGCTATATCAGGAGAGGCCAATGATTAACAGTATCTCCGTTGGTTAGAGTTCAATGAGCGGAGCACCTGTGGTTGCAGTTGATGAGGAATTGAATGCTGAGGGCGCCTTGGTGGTGACCTGTTTTCCTTCTGCTGGATTCGTTAGTAGCATCGTGGCACACTACCTCGTAGATCGCTTAGGCCTCACCTTTGTTGGGGGGGCGAGGGGAGCGGGACTTCCTCCGGTTTGTCTAGTTCAGGAAGGAAAACCACTACCTCCACTTCGATTCTATGCAGGGGAACCAATCTGTCACATGGATAGATGTGACAAAGTGGTCTTAATCGCCTCTGAGATTCAAGTTAATCCTGACTTGACACTATCACTTGCTGATTCGATTCTAGATTGGGTTGAATCTAGTGGGGCGTCCCAAGTGATGATGATCGATTCATTTTCACACGGTCCCGATCAAGCACACTCTATCTTTGATGATGATGAATCTGACGAATCTATGTTGGGAATTGGTTCTACAGATTCTGCTCAAGAAACACTTGAGCAACTAGGTGTTGCTAAACTCAAACACGGAGTTGTTGGAGGTATGAGCGGAGTAATGCTGGGTGAATGTCGAAGGAGAAGAATCGACGCTATGGCCATACTGGCAGAGTCGGGTGGTGATTTGGCTAATGGAGCAATACCTGATGCTAGAGCCGCCGCTCGAATTATCGAAAGGCTTGATGGCTTACTTCCTGCAATCAAATTAGATACCGAACCTCTACTAGAAGAAGCCCAAAGAATAGAGGAACAAATCAAGGAAATGATGGCAACTCAACTGAACCAATTGCAGATGGAAAAACCTGGAGTCGAAAGTTCCGGGATGTACGGTTGAGGGCCTCAATAATCCCCTAGGGACATCTGCTGTGGGCCTGCATCAGCGAAGATTTCGCCTGTGTTTTCTTCATCCGAATCATCCCCCTCGCCAGCGATTTTGGACTCAAGTTCCGATTCACTCAAAACAGTCACTGAAAGCCTGTTTGCCTTGTCTAACTTAGATCCTGAGGACTCTCCGGCGACTAGGAAATCTAACTTTCCTGAAACAGATGAAACTACTTTGCCACCTGCGGCTTTAATCATCAAGGCGATTTCCTTTCTTGGTCTACTCAAGCTTCCTGTGATACAGAATGTCTGCCCTGTTAGTGGGCCCTCTGATTCTTGTTTTGCTTCCTCCGCTGTTATTTGTATGGCTTCAGCTAATCCTTCTACGACTTCTCTACGCTCTGACAAACCTTCTAGGAAGGAGCGGGCAACGGTTTCTCCAACGCCTTCCAATTTGATCAATCTCGGAATTGCTGATTCATGGTTATCCAGTAAATTAAACATGGTCTCAGAATCACCCAACTCTTCTGCAAACCCAGTAGCTAACTCTGGCCCAATGCCTGAAAGACCAAGAGCAGAGAGGAAGGTGGAGAGGTTCAGAGACCTAGTAGCATCTAATTGAGAGATTATGTTGTTTGCTGATTTCTCACCCATTCGGTCAAGGTTGACAATATCAGAATGAGTCAATGTGTAGAGATCTGGGAGAGTGTTCACCAACCCTTCTTCGCACAACTGTTTGGCTAACTTCTCACCTATTCCATCCATCTCAAGTGCCCGACACCAATACAAAATTGCTCTTTCTAAGCGAGATGGACAATTAAGATTGAAGCAACGGATGAATGCTCCATCTTGTTCGAGTTTAGTTTCACACCTAGGGCATTGCCTGGGGATTTGGATATTCTCTCGCTTTGGCAGTGGGTCACTAAATACAGCCCCATCTGCATGTATCCGATTCTGTAAGTCCGAAGATTTGGCTTCACCCAATACTTCGATAATCTTGGGTATTACATCCCCTCGGCGAACTATTCTGACTCTATCCCCCACACATATTCCCAATCTTTCGATTTCACCTGCATTGTGCAAAGTGGTATTCTCAACTGTCACTCCGGATACCGTTACTGGCGCTACCCTTGCAACTGGAGTCACGGTTCCGGTCCTTCCGGTCTGCCAATCTACCCCCATGACAACCGTGGAGGCTTCTTCTGGTGGGAATTTCCATGCCAATGCCCAACGTGGGTGATGGGCAGTCTGGCCCAAGAGTTCTCTTTTGGCTAAATCATCTAATTTGATTACCACTCCATCGATCTCCCAAGGTGCAGTGTCACGATTCTGTGCCCACCGCTTAGTTACCTGATTAATTGCTTGAGTTACTGTATCGTCGTCTTCTCCTTCGACTACTTCGTTTCCAGCCGCAGCAATCTGATTGGATTCGAGCCAGTCGATTGCCTCTGAGTCATTTTTGAAAGTCGGAGGTGATGGGCTATCTGGATGTCGATGTTCACTGCTTGGAAACATTACACCATAGGCATGGAAGGCTAGATCCGCTGCATCTCCTTTACCAGCATCTGCGGTTTTCTGACGAAGACTTCCAGCGGCAAGATTCCGAGGATTGGGAGCAATCGAGGCGTACTTTGCCCGAAATACATCGAGCGGCATTACTACTTCACCTCGAACGTGTGCATCTCCTTTCCAATCTAAAGATTCAGGAATATTTGGTATCCTACGAGCATTGGCTGTAACATCCTCCCCTCGTTCTCCGTTTCCACGAGTAGCGGCACGAACCAAACGTCCACGGCGATATTCTAGTGATAGAGCAGAGCCGTCCAATTTTGGTTGACAGACGAAACGACGCCCGTGAGCTGTCGTTTCTGCAACAAAGTGGGCAACCTCCTCTTCCTCAGTAGCCTTGTCCAAACTCCTCATTGGAAATAAATGGTCGACTTTTTCTGAGCCAGGAGCGGGGTCCGAGCCGACTTTGGAAAGTTGTGGATGGTCTGGTGAAAGTTGCATTAATTCATCAAATAAAGCATCGTATTCTGCATCTGTTATCTCGGGAGAGGCCTGGGTGTAATAGAGGTTGGAATGATGCGCAAGTAACCCTGCCAACTCCTCAATGCGGGCGTTGTTCGCCCAATCATCAATGGCCTCCGGAACCATGTTCTGTGAGGTGAGGTTACCCCCTAAAAGGTGCTCTTTTATCTAACTGAATCGCTCAAATTATGGCTATCGCTGCTAGTAAATTGGTGGGCCAGCCAGGATTTGAACCTGGGTCGCGCGGCCCCCAGCCGCGAAGTATAGGCCAAGCTAACCTACAGGCCCCTTGTGTGGTTCTCTCGTGAGAAGGTTCTCCCAAAGCCTTGACGGCTGGAAAATCAATCTTGTCGAGCGACGCTGAATGGCGATACTTCATCGATTAATTCGATGTGACCAACATACATTCGTCGGCAACAGTATCGCTCAAGTCCGAGGTCGTCGAGAACTTTTGATGGGTCCTCGCCTATCTCGACTGCATTCTTGAATTGATCATACAAATGAGCTACGACTTTTCCGCAACTCCAACAACGTACTGGTATCAACATATTTCATCACCTATACGACTTCTGCCACTTCTTGCGAGCGCCTCGACCCATTTGGTGCTTCGGCTCCTTGCGTCTTGGATCGTTAACCAATAGGCTACGGTCGAATCGTAGGTACTCATCGCGAAGTTCCTCGTCAATTCCCTCAGCTCCACCATTGTAGTGAACGAGTCCACGAGCAATCGCGGTTCGAATAGCATCTACCTGGCCCATTTGTCCACCGCCTTCTACGTTGACGGAGATGTCAACATCTTGCAGGCGATTCATGGCCTCAGCAATCTGAACAGGCTCTAGCGCTTTGCGGCGAGCTAGGGCTGGTTCCATAATGTGAATCGGCTGATGGTTTACTCGAACTCGGCCGGCGCCCTTGCGGACTGTTGCACGGGCGATTGCGGTCTTCCTCTTTCCACTTGTTTCGACCGTTTCCTTCTTCTTTTTCTTAGCCATCACTGGTCACCTCCCCATCGGGTGCTATCGATTCCTAGGTGTTCGCTAATCTCTCCCAAGCGAACAAACTTCTGAGGTAAATCTCGGTCAAAGGAGCTGGAATCTCCCCAAGCATGACCTTCTGGTAAATCATCACCGGATAGATTTGCGGGCATACCAATCATTACTCTGAGATCGCGCACGGCATTTCGGCCAGTGCTGTTCTTCTGATATGGCAACATTCCTCGGACGGTTCTCTTGAGAATCTGGTCCGGCATGCGTGGGAAGAATGGTCCTTTCCTAGGGTGGTTCAATTTGTACTTGTGATCGTATTTCGCAAAGACTGCTGTCTTTGGTCCGGTTACGATAGCCTTCTCGGCATTCACAATAATTACGCGCTTCTGATTGCCCGCTCTGCGAGCTGTCAGTAATTCGCTAGCCACGTGGCTAGCGAGGCGTCCTAGAACCTTGTCAGATGCGTCGAAGACGAGAGTACTTGCTTCAGCCAAGTATCCTCACCCCCTTTCCATCTGGGTTCTCATTCATCAATTCACGGATCGTGAGGACACGTCCGCCTGCGGCTTCAATCTTCGAGCGGGCACCGGTGCTAACACTGTAGGCGGCGACGCTCGGCTTACCGGCCACATCACCGCTGCCGAGAAGCTTGCCTGGAATGAGGACTACATCCTCGTCGGCAGCGTATCGGCTTAGGCGGCTTAGGTTCGGTTCAGCCCAATTGCTTCGGCTCTTTTCGAGCCTTAGAGCGACGTCTCGCCATAGTGCGGAACCGGTTGACCTGCTCTGGTCCTTCAGATCGCCTATTAGGGCGATTAGGGCCTGGTTGGTCTTTCTCATGTTCTTACTCATATGACTCCCTCGACGTATGCTTGGGTAGCGCGCCCACCTGACCGCCTGTTATGAATGCTGCGGGTTGCCCCTACGGGGCATAGCCTCGCAGTACATCGAGAAGAGGAATGGACGGCTTAACCCCGCCCTTTTCCTCAACTCTACGTAATCATATTCGGAATCCGCTGTCGTCGTCGGAACCTTCATCGATACCTGCGATTCTCTCTTGGCCTTCGGAATCTACGAATGAGCCAGCCTTCACTACCGATCCGTATAGACCGGATTCATTGACTGAGCTTCGATTTAGCATTCCATCTCCGAGAGAGGCGCTAATATGGTTGATTATTGACTGTAAAGCATTAATCGCTCTATCTCGTTGATCAGCGCCAATTTCATGATCGGAATATCTCGCTTCTTCGAATAGAGAGAAGAAGACGTCTAAGTCCTCTGGTGGTGCGATTCCGGCTAACATTCCTGTTACAGCGTCCTCGAATTCTCTAGTGGTTTCGTAGACCTTCTTCATAGCTCCTCGACTACGGAAGAACCTGACTAATTCCTTATAGCAATTGAAAATCGTATCAATGTACTCATTCGACGCCTTTAGAGACATCAGAGAGTCGGTTAGGATACCTCGTAGAATCTCAATCCTTCGACGCTCGATGTAATTTCGATACATGATGGCTCCAACCAATACAGCGAAGGCTAATGCAATTCCCATAATCGTAAGTACTTGCACTGTGAAGAAACTCGCTTCAGCCTCGGTAACAATATCCCCAAGATAAATTGCTGGAGTGTTATTGAGGAATTCCTCTTCAAATTCGTGAGAACCTTTGAAGTGAATCGTAACCTGCCATTCTCCTTCAGATATACAATATCCTCCGTCACCACAGTCCAATTCACCAGGAACGTTTTCGCCTGAGTAAGGGAAGCTAAACGATGCTACTCCCAGTTCATTTGTAGTTGCATAGACTACATTGTGAGGAATCCATTCGCCCTCTTCTGCGTTCCAATACTGATAGGTGAAAATCACTGTTTGGGATTCTACAGATAGATCTAATCGGTCTCTCAGAATCGCTACTGAACCATTGATGTAATCTCCTTCTTGATACCCATCTGGATTAGACCAGTGGTCCTTCAGCAAGATGTCTACGCGGCTTCTAACAAGCACTTCAACATCGATGAACGACCCATTCACCACCGGTGTTGTCTCAGCCCTACAGCCACCAGGTAACTCCTTATTTGGCTCATAGGCGATTCTTACAACCCTGAATCCTTCCATCATATCTGAAGTGGGTTCGACTCCTCGTCGACTCGGATTGTCATCCGGATCGCCGCTAAACCATTCAATTTCACCAGTTCCATCCTGTGTTATCGAGGTAGCGATTGGACGGGTATTCACCTCAGGATCCAAATAAATATTCAGACACTTGCCTCCGATTGGGTTGCCGTTTGTTTGAATTAATCTAGCATCCAAGTGGAACGACTCTTTGAGGTAAAGAACAGGGAATACAGAACCATTCTGGAAGGTGTATGAGTCAACGTCATTTCGGAATGGTCCGATCTCTTGCACCTCCAAGGTCGAATTTGAGAAAACTGGGAACAATCGTGTTGTGCTAGCGTTGTGGTATCGATAGCGGTCGTTATTCTCGTAGGAGTTGAACTCGACCTTGACACGAGCCTGTCCCGCCTGTACGTCGGTAAGTGGGCAGGTGATCTCATAGAATCCATTGGCGTCGCTTGTTCCTGGTAGACATCCAACTACTCCAGTTTCAGCGCCAACCATTTCGTAGGAAACTCTGATTGCTCTGTTCGACAAATTGGTTCCCAACTCATCGATTAACTGTCCAGTAACTACCATCGGCTTCTCAATCGGTTGTCCCGTTGTCGGGTCAATTTCAGATGTGTAAACAATCTGATCATCGACATTCAAAGTTGTATGTCCAATCAAACTAAATCCATCGACTTGGAACTGCATTACTCTTCGATAATGATCGCTGTTCACCACTTGTACACATGGATCCCATGCTCCTGAAGTGCTCAGTGATTCAGCGTTGAGTGGTTCACATCCTTCGTGAGGTAGATTCTCCTCAAATCGTAGAATTACGTTCACCGGACCGAATCCATCGGGAAGGAAGGATTGTGGGTCATCGCGAAGTAGTTGCGGATCTAGAACCATCTCATAATGGATAGTTCCGGCATTCGGGCATTGAGTATCTATAATCTGACGGTGAGTTCGATCTTCGAAGTCTGTGCCTTCCATGATTACTAGAACTTCGCCACCATTTGCTCCACAGCCATCCAATGCTTGACCTGAATCCTTGATTACTGCAGTTCGGTTATCGTCGGTAACCTGTGCAGTGAATTCCCAAATATCTCCAGTTGAGCGAATATTAGGCGTAGTATCTTGAAGCGTGATATAGGTACGAGACACTACCCAAAGGTCCATCGAACCTGATGTTCCTTGGTGTCTTGGATCACCAGGATATGTGTAATCCAAGGTGAAGTTGCCTAATTCATGATCTTCCTCTATGGTCAAATTTACAGTGAACCAACCGGTACTATCTGTCTCTGCAATTCCATTTGTTCCATCTGCCTCCCAGACGTAATTTATCTGAGAATTCTTCAAAGGTTGAAGAGAGTTATCGAGTAACTGGACCTCTATACTACGGTTCTGACCGCGATATAGACGAGGTTGAATTAATTCTTTGAATTCGCTTGTACCAATAACTGAGACATTCAGATATGCTCCGGTTGGGGCAAGCACATTACTCTGGTTTCCAGTGAAGTAGAAATTAGAGTTAGTGAAATCCGCTCTTATGCCATAGAATCCAGCAGCGTATTGAGAATACCATGTCCAATTGTAATCGAAGGTTGCAACACCATTGACCATTTGTGGCGCTCTTGCATATCCGGTTTCCTGAGAACCTGCAAAGATTCCATTTCTGTCTAGGTCTACTTGCAGAGTCATTGGGTCATGTGGCCAAGGAACCATAGTTCGATTCCATACACTACCAATTACTCGCAACTCCTCTCCAGTAAACATCTCAGGGATGATTTCGCAGCGAATTGCGCTATCTGGGTCAGTTGGTTCAACAGGACCACAAGGAGGCGCATTGAAGTCACCACCATTTTGCATAGCAATTCTCCAATGTGTACCATTGGAAGACAGGAATGGGCGTAGTCTTGCACTCTCGCCAGTTAGCCCCTCTGGAGTTCCATCCCAGGACATAGCGTATGGCTTACCGAGGCTTGCCTCTGCATAATCCAATCCTGCAGCATCAAGGCTAGGTTGATGGAATAATGCTCTCCAAGCTCCGAATGAAGAGCCGGTAAATTGGGTTGCATCCCAAAAGAATACTGGCCTAATTGAAGAGACATACATATCCGCTTCAATGTACATCCTGTGCATCGAGCGAATGGTGAACGCCTCAGTCTCTGCTCCCTCTAGGTAAGGGAATGGCCATTCATCGCCTAAATCCGGTCTAGCATATCCAATGAATGAATAGTCACCTATTGGTAAGCTGGTATTGGTGTAATCATATCGCCCCAATACATAGTGATTCTTTGCGTTATCATCCCAAATGATTTCCTCATAGCCTCCGGGTAACTTTCCTTCACCATTATCCATGGTAGAGTTCCATTGAACCTGTTTCCATTGACCTTGAGCGCCGACAGTCTGAACGAAGGTCAATGATACCCATCCACCTGAATCTGCACGGTATCCGTATCCATAACCATCGAAAACAGTTGGATGTGTATAGTTTCCAAATGGACCTCCGTGAACACGGAAAGAAATTGGTGCGTGAGTGATTCTATTATCGAATACACCGCGGTCCCAATCCGCTTCATAGTGAACCTTGTAATCCACGAAAAGAGGTTGTTCATCACTTCGGAAATATGTCCAAGAAACATAATCTACGGTTGTATTTGCCCTGACTTCTACAGGTATTGGTTCTGTTTGCGAACCGTCATGATAGAACATTTCAGTAACTTCTGCGTACACATTGTAAGTGGTATTCGGGCCAACAATTAGATCCTCAGGTAAGAGGAATTGACCTACCACGAAGGCCCCTGCTGCATCTGTCAACACGTCTACGGTTTCAAGAGCAAGCGTTCCATTTCTGGCCCATTCAATGGTTATCTGAACTGGTAGGTCCGGTGCTGGTTCGAAAACACCTGTATCAGGATCTAACCAATTTACTGTACCTTTGAATATCGCCGGGTTTACTGCATCTAGCCAGAGTACATTGCTGGAAGTCATAGTAATCCGGGTTGGTATCTTGTCGTCCTCGTCAAGGATTCCATCATTATCGTGGTCCCAATCTGACGAGCCGGAGTGATCTTCCTCCAATTGGTCCCAATCTCTGTCAGGTCGCTCATCGGTATCGTCATCCTCGTCAATTGCATCAGGTCCGGTAAACGGATCCGTTGGATTTGCAATTCCTGTACCATTTCCATAATCGTCGTGGTCCCACGGATTTGTTGAGGGTTGATCGTATCGAGACGGCCATAGCATAATTTCGTCTTTATCCAACATTCCATCTGAGTCATCATCGAGATCAACGTCGTCTCTAAGGCCATCATTATCGTGATCCCAAGGGGAGATGAATGGTGTGGCCGAATTTAGTTCCAGGGTATTGACAATTCCATCTGCGTCCCAATCATCGTCAGCCCAATCTAAGATTCCGTCGTTATCATGGTCCCAGACGCTCTGTTCTTCACCGGTAAAACATAGAATCTCTTGATCTTCGTCAAGTACGCCATTGTTATCATCATCGGGATCTTCACCGTCTGGTACTCCGTCGTTATCGTTGTCAACGTCGTAGTAAACCGGGAATAGTAATCCTTGACCCAATACTCCCTGATCCCAAACAGATTGGTACCAGCCATCATCATCTGGGTCTGTATCAGTTCCATCATCATCTTGATCAACACAATTTGAACCGATGAAGAAATTCCCTGGTTCTGTACCACTGTCGTCATCTAAGTCATCATTACTGTCGAGCTCGAAATAATCCCAAATTCCATCGTTATCATCATCTATGTCCCAATGGTCGTACACACCATCGAAATCATCATCTAAATCAGCGGTATCATTGACCATACAAGACGGATTCATATTTCCTGCAATAGGGGCTCCGCAATCATCATCTGGATCAACGTCGTTATCGAGCAGATCTGCCACTTCATCGGGGAACATGTTTGCATTTTGGTCTGAAGTCCATTGGAATAATCCGAAATTGATTCCTATCCAAGCCGTGAATAAATCACGATTATTCTTCATCTGCTCGTAGGTTACCGCCGCTGTAGGGTCGGGTGTATCGGTTGTGAAATCGAAGTGGAAACAGTTCTCATCACAACTCGGTGCTGGGCTGTTGTCTGGGGCGTCTGTTCCATCATATGGGCCATCATCATATTCAGGGTCTGGCCGAGTTGAGTAAGGTAGGGTGTAGATGAGCTGTCCTGTTTGACGTGCACTCAAAAGAGGCCATGCATATAGCCACGATAAGCGAAGACCACAGACAATTTCTGAGAACTCTCCAAAGACAAGTAAATTGGCTAGAGAAATATCACATTCTCCATCGTCGGTTGAACCGCCGAATTGTGGGTTATTTACATCTAATCTTCCGTCAGAGCCCTCATCTTGGTCCCACCAATCAGGCATTCCATCTGCATCCATATCCACATCTATACCGTTAATCAGTGAGTCTCCATCCATATCGATATCGAAGTAGTTGTTTCCATTCCACGGGCTCCATCGCATCATTACGTAGTAGTACATCTCAGGTACTTCTCCATTTGAGATCATTACTGGGATTTCGGTGTCTGTTGTTTCCTGGTATCCATTGTATGGAAGAATAAATCCATGCTCTTCTGCAGTGAATGGACTGAAATGCCAATATTGAGCCCACAAGATTGGGCTCTGAGAGGTCCCAACTGCTGTGTAAATTTGACTGTCATCACTACCATCTATTATGTCGCCATCACCGTGTGAGTAGCCATTCGAAGTGGAGAATTGATCAGAGTTGTCGTTGTCGACTATTCCACAATTTCCGTCATCGGGATCATACAAATCAGGTATCCCGTCATTATCGTCATCCCAATCCTCGTCGTTTGGTAGGCCGTCCCCGTCAATGTCTGTATCGATGTCGTTAGGGCCGTCATCTCGGTATCGTGAACCGTTGAGTAGATGGAGGTCGTTATCATCGTCAAGATCGCAATTTGGATCTATATCTAGCCAATCTAAAACACCGTCATTGTCATCGTCAACGTCTTCCCAATTGTTGATACCATCATTGTCCCAATCGTTATTCCCCGTGTAGGACTTACGAGTTACGGTACAATTCATATCGGAGTTTTGCGGATTTGGATTGGTTATACTGGCACAGTTCCAATCCTCAACTTGGTCGGTAGTTGCCATCATGTATGGGTCATCTTCATTCAGAATACCATCATTATCCAAATCATAAGGAATATCAGTTGGATTAAGCGCGGGCTCTCCTAGTAAGTTATCAGCAGGCCAAGCGCCTCCTACATCTGTGTCCATCCAATCCCAGACCAAATCATAATCTGAATCAATTGCTCTGTACAAGTCATCATCAGCGTCTCTGTCGTAGTCGAGTTCGCAGTCAACGCCAGGAATTTGAATTGGGTGATCATTTGGATAATCTCCGATTCCATCTAGATTGGTGTCCAGCTGAAGACAAGAATCAGGTATTCCATCGTTGTCATCGTCAACATCGTACATGTCTAGTAAACCATCATTGTCATCGTCGGTATCGGATGAATCCGGAGAGCCATCATTATCATTGTCTGGATCGATGAAATTAGGAATACCGTCGCCATCAAGGTCACCGTCAATCATTTGAGTGAATGTTGGATTTCTTGGGTGCCATATGTTTTGTTCTTTGGTTGCAAAATTGAATTTGTCAGTTGTGTAAATATCAGGGTTGAGGTCGAATGCAGCTGGCAATGATTGACTGGTCTCTGGCCCTACTGACACACTACCAGAGAACAATACAGAACCATCAGGATCGGAAAACGGCCAACTTCCTTCCTCAGTAAATGTGAATGAAAACGAGCCACCTGGTGCTATCGACCCACTATCGAAGGTACCGTCATCGGCAGTGACATTGTGAGGTCTATTGTCATCATTGACCCATACCACCGTGTCCCCGACTTCAATGGTGTAAAATTGCGGATTAATTCCGGTGGTTTCGAGTAAAATTGTGATTGTATCTTTTGCATCCCAAGGAAGTGGGTCGTCCCACATTGATGCTGTATCAGTAATGTTCGTTGTAACAGTGGAATCCCAAGGATGTGAGTCCCATAGGTCGATGACACCATCATTATCGTCATCGTCATCGAAATAATCCTGCATTCCATCGCCATCAAAGTCGCAAGGCCATGTAAACTGGTCTATTCTGCCATCATTATCATCATCCTCGTCATACGAACCTCGGCCGATTCCATCTATATCCTCATCCGTCACGCCGTCATTATCGTGATCCATCGGGTTCTGATCTATTCTATAGCCCGGTCCTACTGGAGTCCCAGTCCAAGGATGTACGGTGTTTGGCTCGACATATCGGTCGGCACTGACGTTCCATGGATCGGCTCCTTGAGTGTAGTCAATTGGGCCTTCTAGAATTCCGTCGTTATCGTCATCCCAGTCATCCTCGTCTGAGATGCCGTCGTTATCGTGATCGAATGGGTCAGTTCCGTAGCATCCGTCAAAACGCTCGATAAGGTCGCTAATTCCATCATTATCGTCGTCTAAATCATCGAGGTCATTGATGCCATCATTGTCGTGATCTTCGGTGTTTGTTTGTTCTAGGAAAAAGCCATATCCAGGGTTAGTGAGTAGAACTGATGGGTCGGTAATCTTGCCTTGGTACGAGGCTGGATCTACCCAACTTGGATCTGTAAAAGCTTCATGCACATAATTGCCCATTGCAACAGGCTGCCCCTGTGTGGCACCTGTTGTTTGACCCTCGGCTTGGTAGAACTGCTGATATGCGGTCCTTGCAGGAGTCTCCTCGACAGTTTCGAGGTTGGTTGGTTCTTCCTCAACTCCGATGAAATTATACATCTGAGTGCTCATTAACATCAGCACTATCATCATCAGCGCTGAACCACTCTTCTTTCTGTTTTCTCGACTGTACCAAGTCTGTTTCTCTTCCTTCATTCCGACCACCGAAGTAGCCTTGCAAAATCGACCTATTTATCAACAAATCCCCTCATGTGCGCGAGCGAGTATCACGGAAGCCTTCGAGTATCATGCTTCGTTTCGCAAAAAAATGTCAATGATATCATGATGATTTTCTTGTTGATGATAGTTTTTGAGCGACTATTGTCGAAGCATTTTTTCTCCATACGTTGAAAAAACAACATTCTCTCAATTGGTTCGATGGCGCCCATAAGAATGGTTTTGCGATCAAAAATCCACCGAGCTACAGTCACTCAGGCAGACTTGGACTATGTAGGCTCGATATCAATTGATGAAGACCTTATGGAGGCGGCGGGGGTTGTAGAATGGGAGAAGATTGCAGTGCTCGATGTAACCAATGGTTCACGATTGGAGACTTATGCGATAAAGGCGCCTCGGGGCTCGGGAGAAATATGCATAAATGGCGCCGCGGCTCATCTTGTAAAACCCGGCGATTTGGTAATTTTACTCACTTTCCAAGGTATTGAAGAAGATGAAATTGAGAATCATGAACCGCGAATTGTTCATGTGGATGAACAAAACAAAGTCATTGAATTATCCACGACGGAATCTAATTTCTAATTCATCCAAATTATGCCCTATGATATGGCAATCCTTTGATGATTGTAGAAGCTCGATATAATTGCTCTAACAACACAACTGCAGCCAGTTCGTGAGGTAGCGTAATCAAACCAAGTGATAAGGAAGACATACCGGCGCTAAAGTCTCCAAAACCACCCGGTGGCCCTACAACTAAGTGCACGTCATTAGTTGAAAGTCGCCATTTTTTCAATTTCTCTGAATACCCTATCGAATCAAGTATCTCGCCTTTTTCCTCGAGAAGAATTACATTACTTTCCCCTGCCTTGGATACAATTGACGAAATATATGTCTCCGGATCTGTACGATTTCTGTGTTCTGAAAGCGAAACGCCTTCTCCAGAAAGGCGATTTGCGTAATCTGAGATAGCCATGCTGAATGCGGCATCCTTTGCTCGACCATGTAGATGTACAAC
>Ga0181574_10000376_pt1 | contig 41660 bp, 49 predicted proteins | sample 101ome_24_FD_145600 | JGI IMG/M metagenome (GOLD analysis project Ga0181574, IMG submission 145600) | Coastal salt marsh microbial communities from the Groves Creek Marsh, Skidaway Island, Georgia - 101410AT metaG (spades assembly) | ecosystem: Environmental > Aquatic > Marine > Intertidal zone... | reverse complement strand
TATATTGTTAATTTTAACAAAGATACGAAAAAAATTCAAAAAAACCAAATTTAATATTAAATTAATATTCGTACTCTTTTTTTGGACCTGTAAGGTTACCATTTATAAGGAAAGAGCAATTAAAACATAACATTCTTAAATTTTCATGTTTGTGATTACACCTATCCCCATCCAAGAAATCTAACACTAATGGAACTCTGAAATCAGTTACCCTTCTTTCTTCAAATCCACAATTGTTACACTTCTCTAACATATACCCATTATTGAGTAATCTCTTTTTAAGTTTCCAAACTGGATAGTCTGGATACTTTCCTTCTAAAATATCATCCAAAGAATGTGCCAATGTACCAGGATTTGTTCCCTTACGGATACCAATACCATGTGGATTCTTCAAATCCTCAAAGATACCATATTCTTTAGCGTACTTTTTGTATGTGTTATAGGATACTCCCAACATTCTTGCTGCTTCTGCTGCTGACCTTGCTTTTTGTTGTATCTCTTTTATTTCAGATTCTAAAAGTGGTCTTGCCCCTAAACCTCTTTTGGTTCTTTGTTTAGGTGCTTGTGATAAGTCTTTGGTTGGGTCATAGTGAGGAAATAGTGATTCCCCATTTGTAACATCTTCCATTTTTATATACTATTTATGTTTTTGTTTCTATGTATATAAATATAGACTAATTCTTTTTTTCTACACCAAACTTAGAAAATCTATACCATGCTCTCTCATGAAGGAAATAAAGTATCATTTTAGTGAATACTTCTACTCCACCAATTGCTAATCCCATTTCCCAACTTCCGGTGATTACAGCTGAAAGAATCATAGTATCCAATGTTCCTATGACTCTCCAACTGATTGTCTTTAATAAGTGTCTCTTATAACTTACCATCTTTTTTCATTTGTTCTCTAATAGAAGTTGCAGAGATTTCACCTATTTCTTTTGGTGGTACGTGTTCGATTACATCGTATCCTACCCCTCTTCCATAATTGATTGATTCAATATCAGGAACAATTGATAAAAAGATTTTACCTTCTTCAATGAGGTCTTTTAATTCCTCTGAAAGGTTCATCATTATTTCATGTGCTGTCCAAGGGTTTTTCTCATCAGGTTTTACATCTCTGATTGCTACCCACACATTTTTTCCTTCTTTCAACCTTTCATTAATTAGCCAATAGTGACCTTTGTGAAATGGTTGCCATCTCCCGAAAAATACTGAATACTTCTTTTCCGTAGAGGAACTCTCTTTGTCTGCCTTTGCTTGAAAATTTGCCATTATAACTTATTTGTTTCTCTTAAATGATTTACGATTTTTGTGAATGATTGATTCGGATTGTCTTTTGTAGTATCTACATCAAAAAAGTTCTTTTGAGGTGCTACATAATCCTTTGCATGAAAATGGTCTCTTTCTCTTGGAGTAGAGCAATGTACATAAAACTCTTGGAAATTATCTAAACCGATTCTTTCTTTGAATTCTTCTCTTAACCATTCATAAGGTGCTACTAATGATACGACTACATCACATCCGTTATTGTGTAGATACTCTGCTATCATCTGAGCATTTCGGATGTTATTGATTCTTCCTTGTTCGGAGTAGTCTTTATTGATTGTAAGTGCTCTCAAATCATCTCCATCGAGATGGAACACATCTTTTCTCCAATTTCGTTTCTCGGATTGGAGAAGTTCTACTAACTTTTTACCGAGTACAGTTTTTCCATGAGCAGGTTGGCCTGTAAACCAATATATGTTACCTTTTGCCATAACTTTATTTTAATTGTTCAAATATACGAAATTAATTTGGATTTACCAAATTAATCTTTTTTAGTTTTCCAATCTCCACCGGCTGCTTTGTATTGTTTTGCTGCCCAACCATTTGCATAAGCAGATGGATATACATCAAATTTCTTTTTTGCTTGTGATTTATAATAAGACCACTTTCCTGGGTCAGTTGGTACATTCTCTTCCATAAAAAGATTAAATTTCTTTTCAATTGACTCGCCCATACTTATTGACATTTTATTTGGTCTCTTATCTAATAATTTTTGTAAGTCTTTTGGATTATCTAAATCAAGTTTTAACTTATCAAAATCTCTTTTATCCTTAAAACGAAGTACAAGATTTTTACCTTTATCCTTTACATAAAATTCTATACTATTACCAGTAATTCTATAATGATTTAATTTTGCTTCTTGAAATAAAATTTTACCTGTTCTATCTTCAACTGAAATTTTTGCTTTAGGATAACCACCTTGCATCATTCTAAATGCAGCAGGAACTGCCATTGGAGTTTTTACCAATTCTTGTTTTACCACTTTACCTAACATAGTAGCAACAATAGTTACAGGATAACTACCTTTCTTTGCTGCTTTATGAATTTGTGAAAGTGTTGATTCTCTCATATCACCATCATAGTTCATAGCCCAATTATCAAATGCATCTAACATATGTGAAATTTCTCTTTCATCCTTATCTCCATATGCATTGTAATCAAACTTATCTTTCATTTGAGAAAGTTCTTTTTGTCCAAAGTTTTCGTATCCACCTTTTTGTTTCCACTTTCTCATTAGTTGTTTTTTAACTTTTGAGATTGCTGAACGAACTTGTGATGGTTTGAATTTTCCTTCGTTTACTACTGACCCTTCAATTTCTTTACCTGCTTTTATTAGTCTTGCTTTCTTTAATGCTCTTGCAGTTTGAATCCATTTTTTACCAATTCTATTGTAAATTGGTTTTCTTAAAAATGAATCTACTGCTTTTTGAACTGATTTATTTACTGGTTTATAAACTGTATTATCCACAATTACAAAGTTTCCACCAAACATAGTTTGGAATGCACCTAAGTTGTTTTGACAATCTTTCCAAATTGTAGTTACCAACTCATCACTTAATACTCTGTCTCTATTTTTATTTCTCTCTAACGCAACTTCTAATGAAGTGTTTACGAATACCATATAACAATCGTATCCTAACTTTTCTGCGTGTTGTTTTTTCTTTTTGATTTTTGCTACCTCATCACCAGTACCATCGATAATCATACCTAATCTACCAGCTTCATAAAAGTTTTGTTGTTTTTGAGTGAGTGTTTTTGCTCTTGTACGAATTGAATCTTTACCAGTAATCTTATCCCAAAGTTCTGGGTCTTCTTTTTCAATTCTTGCTAAATCTTTTGGGTTAATTCCATTATCTTTTAATCCTTTTTCAAATGCAGTATCTGAATTTACAATCTTTAATCCATCAACTGAGAATGATTGGGTTAGACCTTTACCTACACCAAATATTTCTTTTGCAGTGTATGATTTACCTGAACCAGGTCCTCCTGCCATAAATACACATTTAAGAATACCTGGGTCATCAACACCCTCGGTTAAGATTTCTATTATTATTTCTTTAAGATTTTCGTTCATTTCGTTTTTCTCTTTTTTCTTTCCAGCACAATGTGCTTTTTGACTAAATCCTTTGGGGTTAGAACAATCTATTGATTTTTTATATTTCTCACTCCAACTCATACTATAAATATATATCAAAAACCTAAAAAGTTAGGATTTTACCTTAACATTAAAAGTTAAATTATTAAAACCAGAAATACTTATTGGTTTTGATTCAGTAAATGGTATATGTAATACTTTTGCTTCACCACCTTTCAAACTTCTATCATTTGTCCAATCGTTTGCAGTACCAGTATTTAGAATTGCAGAACCTGCATTATCTAATAACCATTGTTTTACTCTTACTGGTGTCCAACTTGGGTTTAGTCCTAAAATACATGCTGCTACTCCTGCTACTTGAGGACTTGCCATTGATGTACCACTAATATTACATTGACGGTAATCACTATTTGCATAATAAGGTGCATCTGTAAATCTATTTGTATTGGATGTACAACTCATAATATTTGTTCCTGCAGCATAAATATCAACACCAGGTCCAGTTTCAGATGATGTTGCTTTTTGGTCATTAGTTGCATTAGCAGAAGTCGAATCCATATTACCAACTGAAATTGCTGTTGTTGCATTTGGTGATGAACCCCTATGGTAGTATTTAGTTTGACCACTTACAGTTGCATAGTTATCATAATCATCACCACCACTAACATCAACTTTATGACTTCGATTTCCTGCAGCAATACAAACTACAATTCCTGCATCTACCATTTCTTCGATATCAGTATCAACCGATGCAATTCTTGTATTTGTTGCATAAGTAGGTCCAGACACAGAGTATAATGCATACATTAATCCATAGTTATTTTCCCTTTCAGATGTTGAATCAATATCAACACCACTATATGTAGTTCCTCTATAATTTATTGCGGTAATAGATGCATCAGTATAAGTTGTCAAATAACCCCAACTCATATTTACTACGGTTGGTCTAACAATACCAGTTTCGGGGTCTGCAGTTTTTGAATTGTGCCAACCTTTAATTGCATCAAATGCATAAGTTGGTGAAATACCAGTTCCACTATCACCACTACCTTCTAAACCGGAAATCTTTTGATGATGTACTCGTGCATCTCTTGCCCAACCTTGAGTTCTACCAGCAACTGTTCCAGCACAATGTGTTCCATGACCATCATAATCTCTATCATGGTTTGCTGATTGTGTAAACCCTCCAGCATATGAATCCCAATTAACAGATACAGTTCTTAGTTTACCATCTCTACCAATAAATTCAGGGTGGTCCATTTGAATACCACTATCTTGAATTACAACATCAACACCTTTACCTGTTAGAGTATATGTGTAATCTTCAGAGGTTGTTGTATCAGTACCATAGTTGTTAGTTTTAGACTTGTGCCTAATTAAACCCCAATTATGATATGTACCACTATCTGATGTAGTTTTTGTAAAAGTACCTTCTTGGGTTGAATGGTGTGTAATTATAATATCATCTCTATCTTCAGGTGGAATTTCTACTGCAAGAACTCTTTCATCATTTCTTACAGTTTCTGCTTCTTCATCTGAAAGTGTGTACCAAGTTTGTCTTTGTGAATTTGGTCTAAGGTTAGGAGAATCTACTCTACGATTGGGTATGTATAAATTACCACCATCGTTTTCGTTTTCCATATCATCCCAAAACGATTGATAATCTACACCTTTTCTAAGAATTACATTGTAGGTTCTCATAGGTAGTTAGATTTAATATAATGCGTTCCAACTATTACCGTCCCAGAAATAAGGTTTAATTGTTGCCCCACTACCACTTGCGATTATACTACCACTTGATGGTGATAATGGATTAGTAGTTCTTGGAGTTAGTACCAACACATCGTTAATATTAACTTCTTGAGCAATCATGTTGATATCTGCAGATGCGGATATTTCTAAGTTATTTGCTGAACTAATAGTTGGTGTTCCTGTATCACCTACAATAAATTCGTTTGCAGTTACCGAACCACTAACATATACTCCACCACTTACTAATAAGTCTGTATTAACAAGGTCAACTTTTGAAGTATCTTCAAATATGACTGGTTGTCCATTTTGAACACCATGTACTCGTAATGATGAACTAATAGTTTGTGGTTGTGTAAATACATTTGATGCAGTTATTGCAGCAAGATTTGCAGTTGCAATTGCTGCTGATGCTGTTACTTGGTTTTGGAATGTTGTGAATGATATAGTTCCATCAGGACTATAATAAATTGGTAAATTATCTAATTGTATGTAATTAACTTGCTCTGACTGAGATATAAGTGTTTTACTTAATAAGTTATTTATATCATCAGTAACCGAACCTGTTTCTAAATCTGCTATTTGGTTTGCAACTGATGCCGAGAATCCACCAAATTCACCACCAGAACCAGTCCATATATTTAGTGCAGTTACATCTCCTGCATTTTGACTAAATCCTAATTCTTCAATTTGTGCTGCTGAAGATACAAAACTTAGTTTTTCAAATTCATAAGATGCAGTGAATGAATAGAATTCGGATGATAAAGTTGAATCGGAACCTGATAATTGTGCTTGTATAATAACATAGTTACTTGAACTAATTATTTCTATACTATCTCCACCAATTAAAAGTCTTTTATTTTGTATTTGTTGATAATCAACTTGTAAAGATGAAGAAAGTACACCAAATGGTAAAGTTGCTTCCATCGAACCACTAAATACTTCTAAACTATTTAGATACGAAAGAACCCTTTCATCGTTATAATAAAGATTTTCCGAAGAAGTGTCTTCATTTACAAAAGATGTATTAAATCCTGTTCCATCTGCATTTGTTAAAAGAACTTGATTAGATGATGATATAATACCATCAGGTACATTTGTGATTGAAGTCCAATCAGTTCCACCACCTCCTGCGGGTGATGAGAATGTTAAGTTTCCATCTCCATCAGTTCCCAAGTATTGTCCACTAATACCGTCCGCAGTAGGGAAACTATAAGGGTCACCCGTTCCAATAGATAAACCACCTATAAATAAAGTTTCAGTAGAAGAAGAACCATTTGTAGTTACTTGTGCAAGGTTTAATGTGATTTGTTCTGATGAAGATATTAATCCATCAGGTAAAACTGCTATTGCGTTTGATTCGGTTAGGAATCCTAAACCTTCAATTTCTTGTTTACCACCAGTAATAAATCCTTGATTTGAAAAATCTACACTACTATTGAAAGCAGAACCAACACCAGTAAATGTCAATTCTCCATCTGCAAGTGCAACATTTGAAATGTAATCAGTTCCACTACCACCACCGGCACCAGAACCAGTATCAACACTAATTGTTATATTTAATGGTCCAAATGCTGAAGATGAAGTTATTGTTACATGGTCATCACCTCCAAAGAAATTTAATAAATCTCTATCTAATTGTCCTGATTGTGATATAATTCCATTAGGAATACCAGTTAATTCAGAATAAGCAGTAACACCACCACCACCTCCACCGGTACTTGTAAATGTTAAATAGTTTATTCCACCCTGAGAAGCGGAAGTAATGGTTATACCACTACCATAATATTTTATAAATGAGTTTACCTGATTACCACCACTTACAATTCCTTGAGGTAATTTTGATGCAATAAAATCTGCGTCAATATTTGCTTGTTCTATAAACCCTAAAGAAGTTACTTGAGCAGAAGATGATACAATTCCACTTGGAATACCGGTTAAGTCAGAGTAGGCACCTCCACCTCCTCCTCCACCACCAGTACCAAATCCTGCATCTGCTGCTGCTGCCGATACTGCTGTATCAAAGTCAGTTGAACCACTATAAACACCCTCTGCGTTTAACTTAGTTTTAACTCTTGCGTCAGTATAATATAAGTTAGATGGATTTTCACCAATATTTGCAGTTGTTAATGCAGTTATTGTTGAATTTACGGTAGATATTTGAGAAGATAACTCTGCATCTGTTGCTAAATCATCAGTAAGATATGCTTGTAATGATGATAATGCGGTTTTCTTTGTTGTACCACCATCTACAACAGGAAAAATTGTAGAATCCTGAAGTGAACCTGATGCTAATTCATCTAATTCCGATATTTTAATGTTATCTGCCATACCTTAATAAATATTCCTTATCTTTTTTTCTTTTTCTTTCTTGGAGATATTTTTATTGAGGTATCCCCACCATCAATCTTTTCTTTCAAAGTTTCCCATTCTTGCTTACGAATTGCTTCTAATTTTTTCTTTCTTCTTACTGTTTTGGGTTTGGTATATGTTTGCCTTTCCCTGAGTTCTTGTAAGTGTCCAGAATCAAAACATGCTCGTTTGAACTTTTTAAGAGCTCGATTAATGTCTCCTTTTATTACCTTTATCGTAACTAACTTTTTACTCATTAAATAACTAATTATGCACCAGTTTTTGAAAAGGTTGGTGTTTTTCCTTTTGTTCTATTTCCACCTTTCTCTTTGTCACCTGCTTTCTTTTGGTCTGCTCTTTTTCTATTTACAAAAGATGCTCTACCTTTTGGACCTAACTTAGTTGCTTTTTCTTTTGAAAGACATGCGGCATAAGCATCACCTTCTTCACCATCACCACACTTACCCAACTTCTTACCAGTTGAACTATATCTATCCCATCCACCACCATCGGTTGAACCAGTCTTACCTTTACCAAACCACTTACGAAGGTCTTCATTTCTATTTGGATATGATTTTTTACTTAAATCAATTCTATATGGAATTTTCCATTTTTTCCAAAATGTATTTAAGTGATATGCTAAATCTTTTTCAACTGCTCTTTTCTTTTCTCTTTCTTTATCGTTTCTAATTGTTTGGAATCTTCCAGGTACAAGAGATGATTGTGTCATATATTTATCAATTGTCCACAATCCAACCTCATTCATTGATTTATTTTCTTTAGAGTACATCTTCATTTTAATATTAGAATCCGTAAATCTAACTTTAATATTTTGTTTTTTGTAAAATGTATTTAGTGTTCTTACTAAATCACTAATTACTGATTTTACTCTCTCTTTATCTTTTGGTGTATAAACCCAAAAGAACTCCTTTGGAAAAAGTTCATCTACAATATTTGCAATTGAAACAGTCATTGATGCTTCGTTTAAGTTTCTATCAATTGCATCTTTTGGTTTTGGTGTACCTTTTATTTTTTTATTTTTACCTAAATCAATAGCACCACCATAATTTGAACTACCCAAACCTGTAAATTCATAAGAACCACCTGAGTACTCATCCAAATTTTTATCTATTGCATCTTTTGGTTTTGGTGTACCTTTTAGTTTTGTATTAGGGGATATAAATGATTCATCGGTATCAACTGACTCGGGAACACAATTAGGAACTTGTTTACCATTTTTGGTTTTCATTCCGATTTGTTTGTATCCCTTCCAACAATCTTCGTTTAATATGTCAGTTAATTTAATCATATACTATAAATATAAAGTTTTAGTGTTTAATGTGTTGAACTCTCCACTTTACGTTCTTAGTTCTTAACATCTTCTTTACCGCATCTACATTTTTAATAGAATCATCGGCAAAGTAAACATCATCATATCCTTCGTTATCAATTTTATTCTCAATCCAATCTGCTTTTGCTTTTGGGTTATTATTTTGTAAACCAGTTACTGGAATTCTTTGTTTGATTCCAATATCTTTCAAATATCTTTGTACATGCTTGTCAACTGATTGGGGTCTTGCGGTAAGAATATAAACCCCGTCACCATTATTTTTTTGAATAACTCGTTTTAGAACTTTAGTTACTTTTTTTAATTCTTGAGGTTCTTGAACAGAATAGAAATCTCTGAAATCATATTCATCACCTGGTTTCTCATCATATAGTGCGTATTCACCTGGTGTTAATTTTTTTTCTCTACCATCAATAGATTTTACATAAATGTAGGAATTCGTAAAAACAAGAGTATCATCGAAATCAAATACTCTGAGTTTTTTTGATTCTGTGAATAAACTTCTAGCTATCATATCCTCTTGTTCTTTGATAAACATACTAATATACGAAATTTTATGGAAAAATCCAAATATTTTTATGATTTATTTAGAATCTGATTATTAAGTTCTAATAATCTTTTGTTTTCCATTTCTAAATATTTCACTTTGATAGTCAATTCGGCTACATCTTTGGTAAGTTCTAAGATTTTCTCTCTAAGTTCATCTTTTTCTCTTGAACTTCTTTCTAAGAGTTCTTCTAATCTATCTATTCTCTTCGCACAATCATCTTTGATGTAATCATCTTCTTCTTTCTTTTCTTGCGCACGCTTTTCATAGTATCTCCAAGCTCCTGCTGAACCCAATACTGTGATAAGTGTGATGATTACTGCGTAGATTGATTCTGGTTGCATTATTATTTATCTTTATTTTGTATATTACCGTCCATCTTATCTAATTCTGCTCTTAGATAATGTTTTGCTGATACTATGTAATCTTTTGCTTTGATTATTTTTGCTTGCCACCAATGAGGGAAATCAATATCTTCTTCCATTTCATCAAAATCTCTCATCATTTCACCCAATTCTTCAGCATATCTTTCGATAATACTTAAATCTGCTCTTAACATTCCAGGTTCATTATCTTTATGACCAATATCAATGTCTTCAAACATTTTAGTATCTAACTCTGCATCTGCAGACATCTGAGAAATATACTTATCCTCCATGTCTAACAATTGTGTTAGATTTTTTTGTTTTGCATTAATCTTCTTAGTTAAGTCTCTAAGTACTCCTAAGATTTGTTCTTTTTTCTTTGGGTCTTTTTCGGTTTTCCAAGGTTGTACTGCTTTCTTTCTTTCAGCCTCCAATCTTTCAATTTCTTTTTTAACCGCCTCAATCTTCAAAAACAACTTAGGAATACCTTCACTTACTAATTCGTTCCAAGTGAATTGTCCATCATAATTTTCAACGATATATTTTTTTAATTTTTCCATATCAGTTACCTTAATTATCTAAAGATAAATATAATAGTCTTTTGTTTAAGGTATAAAAGAATACCCCCCAAATGGAGGGTTATATCTTTTACTCTTTATTTTTACTAAATATTTTAGTTGCTCCATCGATTCCGAAAGAACCTAATACGATAATAACAAATGAATTGAAGATAGTATCATCGATAACTAAATCCTTTCCCATAATACCAGTTACTACATCTGCTCCTGCGAATAGTGCCATAACTGCGAATGCTGCGAACCCAACTACATTTTTTTCGTTGATATCGTTTGAATCCTTAAAAATGTCCTTAAATGCCATAATAAATTTCTTTAATTAAATTATTCTAATAACTTATTAACGAAACCTATTTGGTATAAATATCAAGTTTTGAGTAAATCAAAGAGTTTGTATGAAGTTAGACACTTCTTGTCTAATTAACTCCTTTCCCCGTTTTGCTTGTTGGTCTTTATTTCCTATCGAAACTATTTTATCTTTGAATGAAGGTTCTCTATTAATAACATCTTCCGTTATAAATACACCATCTAATACAAATTGTTTTATATCATGACCTTTTTGAATTGCTGCTATTGCTCTCATCATACCAATTGTATCTTCTGGACCATAACCTCCCAAAGAATCTGGTATTCCTATAAATTGCCAAAACTCTTTTGAATATAAAGTATGCATACCACAACCAAATTTAATAGTTGGTATTTGTCTCATAACTAATTTAGTTGGAGTTTGTGTGTATACTTTATCAACTGTTTCTTGTGTTAAAGCAGGAGTATCTTTTAGACCTTCCCCAACTAAATAATCCCAACTTCTATCCCACCACTTTGGTATTGATGGAGATATTATATATTTACCATCTAACTTTTCAGATGCTCTTAACTGATATAATAGTTGATGTTCGTGAAGTGCGATATCACTATCTACAAAAATAAATTGGTCAAAGTAATCTATTTTTATTGACTCTCGTTTTTGTTGAGTTGTTCCCCATAGTGAATCATCTAATATAATTTGATTTATGTTTTTCATTCCTTTATAGGCAAATTCGTTTGTGAATTTTTCCATAAAGTAATCTTGTTTTAATTCACTTTTATTCCAATCGGTCAACTTTGGATTTAGATTTAAGGTTGCTTTTATTGTAACATCATAATCTTTTGCGTGAAACAATGCAATTCTATACCTTTCCATAAATCGTTGAAACATTTCCAACTCATTTGGCATAATATGAATACATACAAGTGTTTTCTTAGTCATCAAAATATATTTTTGAAATGTGGTTTAATCATATCAATAGGATTTAATTCAACGATATCAATCTGAAAAATATCATAGTTGAAAGAACCTACCTCACCAGTTTCTTCAATTATAAATGGTAGTTTTTTAATAAATTCCGTAAAGTGTTGATTTGTTAACTTAGTGGCATCAAATGAAATGAGTACATTATTGTTTTTTTCATTATCATACGGTTTAACCGATTCCGATATATCATACTCTGATTTTTCATTTTCAATATCTATATAGTTTTTATACTCACAATCTACATAGATAGTATCACACCAAGGTTCTAAGATTGAAAGTACTTGAGTATTACAATTCTTAACTACAAATCCAGTATCATATCTTTTAGGAACGATTGGCATCATTAAATCATCATGTAATACATCACAATGCCATTTTCTCCACCACTCTCTAAACTTATGTTGTCTGAGGATAGTGTATTCTTCCGAATCTTTTGGTTTGTACCAAATTGTACCATCAGGTAGTGGAATCTCTTTTTCTATTTCAATTCCATCTTTGAATCTACTACCTCTGCAAGTCATATGATATACAAACGCATCTCTACTTTGAATCAAATCATATCCATTTAAGTGAAATCTATTAAAGATATCAGAATCTTCCAACTCCATTGGTGCAAATAAGAAATCATGTCCACCAATAGAAACGAAATCTTCTTTGTACATCATCCAAGGTGCAAAGATACCTTTGGTAGTTCTATCCTTATTTTCTTCTTCTTTTTGTGATACAAAGTTTAGGAAGTTTTCTTTTTGTTCTGAAAACTCATCTACTTCTAATCCAAAGTTTTGTACATACTTTTCAGGACCAGGTGGATGTAGTGGTGGTTCAATTCGAGTTGCTGAAACTACACTCATAGGTTTGAGTTGTTTCAACATATTCTGAACATAGTTTGGAGTTACCACCATATCCGAGTGTAGAATAGATACGATTGGTGTTTTTGCTAATTTGAATCCAACATCATATAATACCGTATGTCCAACTCTATCACCACTATCGTTTCTATAAGTAATTATGTTGTCTCTACCTTCAGAGTATTCAGTAATCCAATCCCAACTATTATCATCAGATGCATCATCTAAGATTACCACATCATGTGAATCACCATAGTGTTCTTCGATTGAACCTACTGCTTGTTGTAGATATGGTAGATTACTTCTACAAGGTATTACAAATGTTATTCTATTTCCCATAACTTTCTAAATATCTTTTTAAGTCTTCAGGTGTTCCTAATCCCCACATTCTTGGGACATCAAAAGTTCTTACTTTCAAACCACCTTTGATTGCGTTGTTGTAAACAGGACAAACATAGAACTCATTATTTACTCTAATGTTTTGTTCAATCATTTCTTCTGCATATTTCACAAAATCAGAACCATGTTTCCAATAGTAGAAACCAACAGTTGCTAAATCTGAAATTGGATTTTTTTCTTGTACTTCGGTCACAAAACCATCTTCATCAATTTTAGCAAATGACCACTTAGGATGAGTTGCTTTGAATGTTGGAATACCACCATCCGCATCATTCTCATTCATTTTGTAGAAGAACTCATTTGAATCCCATTCTACAAATTGGTCTGAGTTTGCAAAGAATAGAGGATTTTCAGAATCAATATATTCTTTTGCGAGTAATGCAGTACATGCTGCTCCTTCGGTTAAACCATCCACTTCAACAATTTTACAATTAGGTGTGATTAGATTAAGTAAAGTATCTAAATTGTATTGTTCTCTATGTTCTTTCTGAACTACATATATGTAATTTGCTTCTATGTTTAGATTTTCTACCACAACCTGAATCATTGGTTTTCCATCTACATCAATCAATGGTTTAGGGAAAGTATATCCTGCTTTTTGGAATCTACTTCCTGCTCCTGCCATAGGGATAAGTACATTTAGTTTTTTATCTTCCCACTTTGGTTTATCGTTTGTTACTCCCATTTCTATTTCTGTTAATTTCTTAAATATATTTGTGTAAGTTACTTCGGTTGGGTTTTTAACTCTAAGAATATGTGCTTTAGAACGAGATGCAGCAAGTAACCCATAAGGTGAATCCTCTACAATCAAAGTTTCTTCGGGTAAACATCCCATCTTTGAAATTGCTCTCCAATACATCTCTGGGTGTGGTTTGGAATTTTGTACATCTTCGTTTGAGATAATGTAATCCATAAACTCCATAATACCCAACTTTGAAAGAACAGTCAATACCGTCTTTCTGATTGAATTAGAACATACTGCCACTTTATAACCATCTTCAACTAATGCGTTCATTACTGATTGTAAAGTTTGATTTGGTGTTAACTCTTTCAGTTTTTGTAAAGTTAGTTTTTGTTTCTTTTCCCAAATATCAGTATGTAGTTCAGTTGGTAATCCTTTTCTTTCACTTAACATTTCTAATTTTTGATTTGTTTTCAAACCATCATAAGTTGATAGGTGTTCTGCCCAACTAATTGCATATTCACCCAATGCCTCATTAAGTGCATCATAGTGGATATTCTTTGCTTCAACAAGAACACCATCTAAATCAAAAATTACTAATTTAACTTTCATACTAATATACTACTTTTTTTTCATGTACTTTTATTCCTCTAAGTGATAAATCCATTTTTGGTCTTATCATTTCAAAACCACCTCTGTCTAAATGAGATTTAAGTAACAATTCGGGATGTAATACATGACCCGATTTTAACATATTTACTAAACTAAAATATAGATTAGAATAATAACCCATACTGTAACTATTTCCTATTGCAAATAAATCATTATAACCGTCTCTCCAATCCCAACCTTTTGGTATATAAATTTGATTCTCATTTGGTATAATATATTCAACTTTACTATCTATTTTTAAGTCAAATCTTGTTCTTATTACAATATCATATTTTTTACCTATAAGAGTTTCATAAGATTCTTTTAACCTATTTACTCTCATCATTTTATAATACATTAAGAATACAAATAAAGGTCTTGTTTCAATACCGTATGTATTATTCTTAAAAGGTTTTACATTTTTATCAAACAAATTTACCAATTCATCATCAAACTTTTCTACATCTATTGATTTGGGTGAATACATTTTTGCCAATTCATCAATAGTAACATCATCTTTTTCATCAGTAGTCCATGTGGATATAAAAACATCGGCATTGTAGATATCTATAAGATTACTTTTTATAGAATCAAAACAATCTTTAGCATTTCTTATTTTACCTGAAAGTAATACACATGCTTTCATCTCCTAAAATATACCTCGTTCTAATGGATTTATTCCATACTCTTGAAATAATATATCCAACTCAGTTTGATATTCTCTTAAATTCCAATTACCCTTAACAATAGCAGTTGCTGTATATGGATAAATCCATGAATTAAAATGACCTCCAACTCGTTTACCTTTTTTAATTTCATATAATCCTTTAGCAGAAACTTCTCTAAGAAATGGTGAGTTATTTGGTTCATCAAATATCATTTTTACATTTGATAATTCATACATTTTTATTAAGTGGTCTTTTCTCCAAACAGTTGCTTGTGTTGAAAAGTAGTATTCTGAATTTGGGTCTACATGATAAAAATTATCATTATATTTTACCGAACCATTTCCTAAACCACTATGAATTAGTCTAATAAATGCAACTTCACTATCATTTTCTAAAACATCAATACATTTTTGTAATTCATCTACTTTAACATAATCAAAAAGAATATAATCTTCCTGTGAATATATAACATAATCGGTTGGTATTCTTTTTAATGCATCTACCATTTGTTTAGAATGAGTATCGTTATCATCATAAATAAATGTTTCACCATAACCAACTTCTTCATTACAATTGAAATATATGTTTTTCATATCAGGAAAAAACTTCAAAATTCTTTCATAATATGGTTTGTGTAAATCCCTTGCTTTAGAATGTGTATATGTTAATAAAGATAAATTTTCCATTATAATTCATTTTTCCAAAATTCAATCATTTCATCTAAAAGAGTTTCAAAACTATATTTTGGTTCCCAACCAGTTAGTTCTCTTAACTTAGTACTATCACCTTTCAAATCTTCCAATTCTTCTGGTCTGAAATACTTTGGGTCTTTCTTTACATATTTAGTCCAATCCATTCCTAACTTGCCAAAGACATATTCTACCATATCACCAACCGAATGTGAAATACCAGTTGCACATACAAAGTCATCTGCTTTTTCTTGTTGTAGAATAATCCACATTGCCTCTACATAATCTTTTGCATGACCCCAATCTCTCGTTGCCTTTAAGTTACCTAACCTTAATTCATCTCTCAAACCTTTTTGAATTTCAACTGCAGTTTTTACAATCTTATTACTTACAAAGTTTGAACCCCTACGAGGTGATTCGTGATTGAATAGGATACCATTAGAAACAAACATATCATAAGAGTTTCGATAGTTTCTACTGATATTATATGCGAATACCTTTGCACAACCATAAGGTGATACAGGATGCATTGGAGTTGTTTCTCTTTGGAAACCATCATCATCTAATTGGTTACCAAACATTTCAGATGAAGATGCTTGATAAACTTTAGTATCTGGTTTTACCATTCTAACTGCTTCTAACAAATTCAATGAACCCACACCAGTTGTATTAACTGTGTAAATTGGTTGGTCAAATGAAATTCTAACATGAGATTGTGCTGCTAAGTTGTAAATCTCATCTGGTTGTGCTTCTTTAACAATTCTAATCAAAGATGCTAAATCAGTCATATCTACATACTGAAGATTGTGTTTGATTCTATCGTAAGTTGTATCCAATCTTGATGTTTGATTCTCTGCAACGGAATTTCTCTTTACGGTTCCCCAAACTTCATAACCTTTATCTAATAAAGTTTCTGCTAAATACGAACCATCTTGTCCGTTTATACCTGTGATTATTGCTCTTTTACTTTCTTGCATTTTCGTAATTGTTTATAAACCAATTTACCGTTTCTTTAATACCAACTTCGATTGGTGTAAATTCAAAATCAGGTAAATACTTTTTAATTTTTGAGTTATCTGATGGTTTTCTAAATTGACCATCTGGTTTTGTGTCATCAAAGATAACTTTACCTTTGAAGTTAAATTCTTGTACTAACAAATCTACCAAATCTCTAATACTAATTTCATGTGATGTAGATAAGATAATAGGTTCGGTTTCTTCATATTCTTCCAATACCCATTTTGTTAGTTTTGCAATATCTTTAGAGTAGATAAATTCTCTTAGTGGTTTACCAGTTCCCCATACTACAAAATCTTCACCAGTCTTCATTGAGTTATACATCTTATGAATCAACATTGGCATTACATGACCATGAACTAATGAGAAGTTATCGTTAGGACCATAAATGTTCGTTGGTATTACTGAAGTGTAGTTTACTCCATATTGTTCTCTATATGCATTTATTTGAACATCTGCCATTCTCTTTGCGTAAGCATAAGCATTGTTTGAAAAGTGAGGTTCTCCTTTATGAATTTTTGATTCAGTAAGTGGGTATTCCACATCATCAGGAAATACACAAGTTGATAAAAAAGATACTAACTTCTTAACACCACTTTTTCGTGCTTCTTCAATTACATTGGTATTCATCATAATGTTATCATAAAAATACTCTCCCTTATGATTCATATTACCACCAACACCACCAACTTTACCAGCACAATGAATTACATGAGTTGGTTGATGATACTCAAACATTTTTCTGGTTTCATTGGTATTGGTTAAATCATATTCTCTTCCGATTTTTACATCTGCTTCGAGTGCAGAACCAACCAAACCTTTACCACCTGTTACTAATATTTTATTTTCCATTAAAAACTTGATTTATCGTTAGCATACTGAGATTGTGGGTTCATATAAGGTCTTGTTGGTCTACCATGTACAAATTCATCTAAAGATGAACCACAATCAATATATTGATTATTTGGATTTGCTTCATACATTCTATGAATCAAAATTTCAGAAACAGGTCCTGCTGATACAAAGAATGTTTTATTTTCTATCTGACTAACATAATCTATTAGTTGAGTTATATAATCTTCTCCCAACTCCATGAAATAAGAAATACAATCATCTGGAAATGGGAATATTTCTGCTACTTTGAATGGGAAGTTTTGAGGTTGTGCTCTATGATTACAAATCAAATAAATTTCTTTATCTATACTTTTATAAAACTCTTTCATTTTTTGATAATTTGCATTTATCCACAAATTAGCAAATGTTAGATTTTTATTTGGTATTTTTTCAGTCAAAAATTCATAATCAGAAATACTATCACTTTTACCTGATATTGCGAAGTGGTAATTTTCTTCACTATGATTTAATGATTCTAAAAGTTGTTCTCCTATTGGAGTCATTCCACTTGGAGCAGACCATTTGTCTACCATAAATGCCTGTGAATTACTACCTATTGGATTACCTCTCATTAACTGAACTTCACCATCTGCATATCTTGCATAAGCAAAGTTAGTATCTGATTTAATCAAATTAGTGTAATAATCAAAATCTGTATCAAATTTATTCATTTCTTAAAATGTTTAATACCTTATCAGAAGTGAAACCATCACCATAGGGACAATTTTCACTAATATAAGGATTTTCTATTAGTTTTCCAAATAATTCACTCAAATCTTTTGGAGAATCACATAAATGTAAATGACCTGTTTCTATACCTTCGGGTCTTTCTGTTGTTTTTCTACATACGATTACTTTCTTATTGAAGAATGAACCTTCTTCTTGCAATCCACCACTATCTGAAATGATTAGATTTGATTTAATTAGAGTGTTAATCATATGAGTATGCTCCATTGGTTCTACCACGGTTACATTTTTCAGAATATGTCTATGTTTCTTTACATTTGGATTTGGATGAATTGGTAATACAAATGTGTAGTGTGGATATTCAATTGCAAGTTTTTCAATTTCTTCAAACCATTTATCCATCCAATGGTGATTTTCTCTACGATGTAAAGTAATTAAGATAATATTTTCCATTGTAGGTTTTGGAAAATCCACTAAGTTATCTAATACTGAATTACCTACCACATGAATATCACCATGTACTTTCTCATCTTTCAGATTTTGTGCCGATAATTCGGTTGGTGAGAAGTTTACATCTGCAATTCTTGCAATCATTTGTCTATAACCCTCTTCAGGATATGGATGTTGTAAATCACCACTTCTCAATCCTGCCTCTAAATAATAGATTTTGATTTGTCTATTGAATGCAGCAAGAGCACACCCAAAAGCAGAACCAGTATCACCTTGTACTAATACACCTCTGAAATCTCCATTTGGGAACTGAAACATACAGTCTGATATAATTGAATCTAATCTATTGTAAGTTGTAGTCATATTGATTTGATAATCAACCTCTACATCTTTTAACAAATCAGTATGTTGACCTGTAAATAGAAGTTTATATTCACTACTATCCATAAGTTTGATTAAAGGTTTAATCTTTAACCACTCTGGTCTTGTTCCAAAACAAAGTAATATTGGTTTATTTTTCATATATCAATTTCCAACCTTTCATTCGTTGTTCTCTAAAATACTGATTCATTAAATGTTTGAAAGGTGTTCCTTCAACATTTGCTTGATTGGTCTCCCATAAAGAGTTCTCATCTCCACCATAAGTTCCACCTTTAAGACTTCCCCATAGTTCTTTATCTGATATTGGATGTGGTGGTACATAAGTTTTTATACCTGCGTACTTTTGTAACATATATGAGAAGTGCATATCTTCACCACAAGTGTTGTACTTTGGGTCAGGTAATTCTCTTACCATATGAGATAACCATTCTTTCTTAAAGAACCAACTATGTCCAACTAAATCAACTTGAACTACTTCGGTATTGTTACCTCTATCAGGCCATCCCACTCTTGCATAAGGTTCATAGTATGAAGAATTTTCAGGTGGATTTGGTCTTGGCCAAACTAAACCAACAGTTCCTAATAAACCTTCATGAGTTTTCATTGTATTCATACAATTCTCTAACCACTTCTTACCAGGAATTGTATCATCATCAAATACACAAATATATGGATTTCTTGCATTAAAAGCATAATAAAATCTTGCCCAAACTCCAAAGTTGTAATTACAATATGCTACTGGAATTTCGGTTCCAATATCATAGTTTATATCATCATTATCACCTGGATTGTTATACCACAAAAGTATCTCATCTGGTGGTAGGGTTTGGTTTTTTAATGCTTCTAATTGTTCATTTAGGTTTTCACCTCTCTTATAACCATTTAATACAACTGTAATCATATCTTATTTTTCATTTCAGTTAACCAAGTTTTCTTGGTATAATAACTTTCATATTGTTGTCTTGCTAATTTACTACATTGATTATAAAAATCTTTGTTCTCTTTTAATTTTTTAGCAAGTTCTCTTGCACCTTTAACATCATCAACATCAACCGATGTGAGTGGATGTAGAGTTTTTTGAGTATCTACTTTTACATTTCCAATCACAGGAATACCAAAGTATGCACAATTAAGTGAAAATGTTCCCGCTGCTACCGTTGGCATTAAATGAACTGCATATTTGAACTTAGATACTTCTTTCATCCAATCAATCCAAACCATCCTATCAAAGTGATTCAAATCTTCCATTGCTCCTTCGTTACTTCTCTTAGCATGAGATTCTTGTCCCCAAATAGGAACACCAAATTCGGTTGCTACCATATAGGATTCAAAACCACCATACCATCTTGCAAAGTTACCACCGATTAAAACTTTATCTTCGGGTTGTGAAGAAATACCTCTTATTAAATTTTCAATCATTAGAGTTCGTATAACTTCAACTTTCTTTGAAGGAAATAACCCCTTATAATAGTTTATATCTGATTCATTGTGTGCGAATATACCATCAGTTTTTGCTAAAAAATTATAAAACTGAATCTGGTCTATAATTTCATAATCATTCCACCACCAATGAGGACCTTCTTGGATATAATAAACTTTTTTATTAACACTTTTAAGAATATCAACAATTGGTTCTTGTAAATAATTTGAAGCAGGATTTAATCCATCGGTTATCTTTGAACCTTCTGCAGATAAGAATAATTTACCTTTTGGAAAAATTATAAAAACTACATCAAAATCACTAACAGATTTATAATTTGCTAAAGGATAGTGAACTGCATCTAAAGCATTCATCCAAGCAAACTCTGTTCTCGCATTGGGGTGAGTATTTGGAATAACACCCTCAAATCCCATTTCAGTTAGAAATGCTACTTTCATATAGTTTCGTATAACTCGTTTTGTTTTTCTTGTCTTTGGATATCTTTTGGGTGATACAATGCAAATTGTTCTTCTAATGGTAAATAAGTCATTGTATTGTAACCTTTGATTCTTTCGTGTACTTTACCTTCCCATTCAATTTCAGAAGTTCTACGATAGATTCTTGTTTGTACATCAGGCCAATTCACCCATCCTTTTTCATTTACATTCCATCTCCATTTTTGGATATGTTCTTGTGTCAATCCTTCAACTGTGTTTACTCTTGGTACAAAGAACAAATCAATATCTTTGTTTGCTTCTAACAAATCGTGCATATTTGTAATCAAATATTCAGATGGTAATTCATCTGCATCAATTTGGAAAATAAAAATACCTTGAGCATGATTCTTTAAGTTATTTTTATAAGATGCAAAATCTTTATTAAGTGGGAATCCAATCACATTTACATTATCATGTAAATCATTGATGATTCGTAAATAACCCTTTACATCTTCAGTAACACCACCTTCATCATATTGAATCAGAATCTCATCATCTGATTGAATTCTTGGATGAAGGAAGTTTATTAATTTTGTAATCTCATTTATTTCATTACAAACTGTAATTGCGTATGTAACACTAACCATAATACTTCTTTAATGTTTCTTTATTAAAAAATAATTCAGTAGCATATTGAATACCATCTAAATTATAAGTTCTATACGCTGCTCCCTTTCCTATAAATTTAGGAACACTTTTTACATAAGCATTGTATACTCGTTGTCCACCAATATCATAAGGTTTACCAATCCTATATAATCCAATAGGTTCATCACGGTCTAAACTTGATGTATTTTGTATTCCAAGTTTTTTGAACCATTTGAAAAAGAAATCTGGTATAATATTAGATAGTTTAAGTGCGGATACTTTTCGTTTATATACACCTGTTACAAATATGATAGTTTCTTCAGTACCTGCTAATCTACCAGATTTTCCATCGGCATACTTGTAAGTACTAATCTTATAAACACCATATGGTTTTATATTAGTTTTAGCAATTCGAGTTCCCGAACCTTCTTGTAACAACCTATATTGTGGTGAATAATTCATTATACTTTTTTAAGTTTAGGTAACTGCATTTTTTGTTTATTCAACTTAGGTAAGTTAAATGGTTTTACTTGTGGAACCGATGATGTATATTTTTCCATCATCTCAACAAATACCTCATCCATTTTATCTAAGTTAAAGTTTTGTTCAATGTTTGTTTTTAATCCCGAAGATTGTTTCAAAAATGAATCATACTCGTTAAAAACTTTATATAATTTATTTGCTGCATCCGAGTAGTTTACAGTAAACCATTGTGATTCTTTTAACAAGAATTTATCTGATGCGGATTCATGTACATTTGTAAGTGAACCATCTAAATAAACAGTATTTTCTTTTGGTAAAAAATCAGTATAACCACTCCAACCACTAACGATAATAGGTTTACCTGTTGTTGCAAATTCTGCAAGTGGTCTACCATAACCCTCACCCTTGGTAAAGGATACCATTGCTTTTACTTTTGGGTGATGATACAAAGATGCCATTTCATCTTCAGATAAATCACCATGTAGTAAATAAATTTTAGGAATATCTACTCCTAATGATTTTACGGTATTTTCAATTTTTTCTCTAATATTTTCTCTATCAATTACTGAAAACCCTGCATGAGATGTTTTTAGAATAAGACCAGGTCTTTTATCCTTTGGTAAGTACTTGAATACCGTTGAGAAAGTTTTAATTACCATACCTATATCCTTTCTATCTTGTCCTAAATCTCCTTTTAACCAATGTCCAACAAATAAAAAGTTGAAATCAGTTTCTAATTTATCTAACTCAGAAAGTTCAACATTTGGATTTGAATAAATTGATGTGTTAACTCCCTCAAAAAGAACTTCAATTGGTTTTGTAATCCTATGTTCATTTATTACTTGACCCGTTTGTTTATTCTTTTCTTGGTAACCTGTTTGTTGCATCACTTGTTTTGTAAACTGAGATGGTACAATCACTAAGTCCATTTTATTAGACCCATCTATAAATTCCCTTGGAATCAAAGTAGTTTCTACACCAGCAGTAATACCAATATTGTAATTACCCTTTGCTTCGAATTCATTAGCAACAGACATCTGCATAAAAATATCTGGTTTTCTATCTACTTGAGTTACTACATTAGAAAATACTTGTTTTCCAAATTCAGAAGTTGGGTCTACCTGATTTTGTGGAGTATTTCCCCAACGAGTTGGTACAACTTTTACATCGTATTTATCCATTTTGAATAAACTTTTCAAAATATCTCTCGAATGGTCACCATAACCACTTCGGGTAAATACAGGTGCTTGATATACTAATAAAGGTTTGCTCATAACTTTTTATCTTTTATATGCGGTAATATTTGTAATTTGGTAATTTTCATTGAAAGTAATTACATCCATAATTTCCAACTTTTCTTCACCAATTGTAATTGTAATTTCGTTAAATGTTTTATTATTGGAATGGTGGATAGTATGTACATCTAAAGTAAAATCTAAATCAAAGAGTGATGTATTTGCATTTAGAACTTCTTCTTTACCTACTACACTAATGTTCCAATCCAATAAATGTATATTCTGTGAATATAGATGAGATAATCCTCTGATATCTTTATTTCTGAATTTTTCGAAATATTCTTGTGATTTTTTAATGTGCATCATATTATGAAATTTTGAATAGTTCGTGTCTTTTTCTTGGTTTCCAATTTTCAAAGGTTCCTTCAATACCATCTACCAAAGTTTGACACATATTAGTGTTTACTAATCCCATTTCACCTTTGAACATTTCTCTACCTTTCAATCCATTTTCTTTTAGAGTTTCTTTTGGAGTATTATAGACTTCTTCCATTTTTTCTGCTAACTCGAAAATATCTACCTTATCATCCCAAATATATGGGGTTGGTATAGAACCTGCCATAGTTTGTGCTCGACTCCATACTGGAGTTGCCCATTCACCTGGTTCTACTTTGTCTTCCCACTTTCTCCACTCGTGTAATGAACCAATTTCTTTGTAATCTTCTGCTGTTACAAGTTCACCACTATCTTTATATCTAAAACCTATTTGGTCTTGCAATCCACCAGTTACATTTACCATAATTGGAGTTCCTGCCATTACTGATTCTGCGGTTGTTAACCCAAACCCTTCGTTACCTGCGATATTGATTGTACAATCTGCTATATTGTAAAGATAATTTAATTCGGTAGTACTTCTTCTCTTGTCTGAAAATATTACATTTCTATTAGGAGTTAAGTGTTCTACAATTCGTGGTAAATCTGTTCCATTTTGGTCAGTTGGTTGTGTGTGCATTACTAAAGCAACTTTACTTGCTTTATCTTCACCAATTTTCTCACAAAATTTATCAAATGCCATTATCAAATCAGATGGTTGTTTTCTTCGAATGTTTCTATTTGACCAAAAGAAAATAAAATCATAATCTTTTTCTTTTAGAATTTCTGATTTGAAGTCAACAGGTACATCTACTGGTTTGTATTCATTTGGGTCAATACCGTGAGGAACATAAGATACTTGCCAATCCGAATGAGGTTTCCAAGTTGGTTTATCGGTTCTACTTGTCAAACGAGATACGATACCATAAGTTTGTCTTGAAATACAACCAATCCAATCACAACTTTCGTAATAATTTCTATTGTAAAGTGGGTCTGGTAAATCATCCCAAATTGCGTAGAATAAGATTGGAATGTTTTGTCTGATTTCATGCTCCATCTCATATAACCAAATCCAATATCTTGGGTCTGTGAAGTGAAGAATGGCATCTGGTTGCTCTGAATTGATGATTTGTCTAACCAAGTCTGCATTTCCATAACCAGTCCATGGTAGTATCTTTACACTTGCATCTTCAACACCAGTTTGTTTTTGAATGTCTTGTGATACATCCAATACTTTACCTTTATCGGGGTGGTTTATTGCTGCTCCAACTTGGAACCAATCGTACTTATCAACAGTTCCAAGAACAAGTGCCTTAGACATTGTGGCAATACCACTTGCCATTCTTAAATCATCTGAAAGAAGTAGAATCTTTTTCTTTTTACTCATAACTTGTTAAAATAACTTTTTATTAAAATTGTGAACCTGAAATTTGAAGTTTTAGATACTCATTCATCTCTTTTCTAAAATCTTCATCGGTTACATATCGTTCAACTGTTCTATTTACTAATTTTTGAAGTGTTACATCGGATTCAAAAGAAACTCTCTTAAAGTTTGAGTATACACCTTTTATAATCTTGACAGTTGTTAGTTTAGTTTCTGCGTGTGCCATATTACATACTTTATATACATTTATATATAAGTATATAGATATTTATTTTCCGTTAAACTTTACCATCACAAATTCCTCTTTGTAGGAATTCACAAAACTTACAATTCTTTTTACGTTCACCAGGTACTTTTGGATATGGTAAATCATTAAACTTACCCTCATCATCAAATACCTCATTAACAAAGTCCATAAATTCTTTGTAAACTTTATTAACAGTTGGTTTACCATTAGCAGGAACGTGTCTTGACATATATGGAATTGGGAAAGGAGCATCTTCGTAGAGTTTTCTTCTCATAATCTGATACTCCACTTTTATTTTTTCCAAAGGAACATTGAATAGTTCTGAATAGTATTTTTTGTAGAGAACTATTTGTGCGTTTTTGTATTTATCTGCTTTAGCATATTTGTTCCAACCCATTGTTGATGTTTTCAAATCAATAATGATAATTGAATTATCGGATAAATCTCTCATTACGATATCCACAAATCCGATGAAGTTTACACCCTCTTTTACTTTTGCATTTAGTGGTAATTCAATACCCACTAACTCAAATCCAGTCTTTGTGTAAAACTTATCAATCTTCTTTTTGAACCATTCTAAAATTCTCCTGCCATCACCATAGAACTCTTCCAATTCTAACTGAGTACATATTGTACCCTCTGTCAACTTTTCGTTCTCTTTGATGTATTCTTTTCTCATCCAATCCAACAACAATTTATCGGTATCAATTTCCATTGCTTGTTTCTTAGAAACTCCATACATCACCGAAAGGAAATGTTGAATTGTTTCGTGAATAGCAGTTCCGAAAATTGTATAAATGTTGGCAGATGATTCTCCCAACTTATCGATATATCTCAACTTATATGCCCTTGGACAAGTTGAGTATAATTGATATTGAGAGAAACTTACTTTTGCCATAATCTTTTATTTATCTTACAAAGATACAAAAAACTTTTTAATTATCCAAATAATTACCAAGTTGTTAATTCTTTTTGTATTTTTATAAGTTCTTTGTTATAGAACTCTACAACTTTAGTTTTTAGAATTTCAAACCATTTTTCTTTACCCATATCAGTAAAGACTAAATCTTTATTTGCATCTTTAATTTGCAACTGACCTTTTCCCAATGCTCCTATACCAAGGATTGACCAATCGAGTTCCCAAATGTACTTAATATGAACATCTTTTACGATGACTTTACCACCTTCTCTAACATAGTCAATAAAAACATAAGAAAGTGTCTTAGAATCATCTTCTAATACCTTTTTTAGTCTTTTTACTGATATTAGGTTTGGCATTGAAAACCCATCTCCATCTTGAATAAAGTGAGTTTTAGTATCATATAAATTTATGTTACCATCAAATACCAAAGTAAAATCATCTATACTTCTTTTACTCTTTGCTTCTACTAAGTTATTAGGAACTATTTCTTTGAGAATATCAACAGTATCTGCTTCTAATTTATCCCCAACTGCCCTTTGACCAAAGGATTCGGAAAGTTCAAAGTTATTTAACTTTTCTTTTAATAAATTTTCTAATTTTAGGTTTGTCATATCAAATCAATTACGATACTAATATACAAAAAAGATTTGAATTATCCAAACATTTTACTAAAAAACATTCCAAAATAATACTTTTCCACTACTATTATTTACACACATTTCCCATGCTTTCAAATCGTAGTTTGGTGTTGATGGGAAATCCGATTTGAACTTTGTACTCTTTTCAAATGGTAGTTTATGTTTGAATATTTCCAATCGATTAAACCCTTCTTCAAATTGTCTAATACCTATGTTGTATTCTTTTCCAACTTGAACTGCTTTGATTTTAGATGTGGTTGTTCCTCTGATTATTCCTTCCATCAAAACACCACTTCCCAATGCACACCATATCTCATCGGGTTCGTAACCCAATTCGGATATGATTTCTTTCGTTCTATTTGCTATTAGGTTTTTTGATTCTTCAGTATCAAATCCAAAAGGTAGTAACATTGCTCCATTTTCTTCACAATAGTTTTTAGCATGATACTGAACTACATGAAGGTATCCATAGGGTATTTCAACTACCTTTGCTCCCAAATCCAAACACCTCTGAGTATTTGGGTGTAATTTCTTTCTTTTTGCACAAAAGATAGTTGCTTGTTTACCTATGGATTTACAATAAGATGATAATGCTATTTGAGCTGCCCCATAAACAGGTGATGGATAAACAAATTCATCATAGGTGGTATCTAATATATTTTTTAGAAGCACTGATTTAGTTCCACCAGATAAAAGGTCATCTCTAAGAACCTCTATTCCCTTATGAGATTCTATAACGATTGACATTAAACTTTTATTTTAAGTTTCTTAATAATCTTTGGGTCTGTACCATAATCCTCACACAATTGAAGTATTTTTTCTTTACCAGATTTTGTTGAATAAAAAATCTTTAAGTAATCTTCTGATTCCAATTTTGATACCTCATAATGTTTTGCTACTAATTCAACCAACCAACCCTCGTACTTATCTGAACTTTTTGGTTTCATGTACTTCATAAAGTGTCTACCTTTTGGAAGTAAGTCAATCAAAGCAAGATACATTGCTTTTGGTGGAACTTCTTGAAGGTATGGTTGAACTGTTGCAATAGTTTCAATCCACTCATGTTTCATTGAGAGAAAACGAAGTACCATATAGTTAGAAAATGTTTTCTTATCAGCTTCCTCTAACTTATCCCAATACTTAGGGTCTTGTTCATTGGTAATTGCTTTTATGTGGTCAAACAACGATTTAGGCATTCTCTTCTTGCTTCTTCTTATCTAATTCTTCTAACATTTTTAGTTGTGGTGAAAGAAGTTCTTCACAAACCTCACCACAATTACCACAAAGTAATACTTCGATTGGTACAACTACATCTTGTGGAGTTCCTGTAACTAACTTAGATATTTTTCTGAATTTTGAACCATCTACAAAGATATCATATCCACAGTGTTCACATACCACAGGATTTGATTTACCCAAATCAATCTTTGCTTGTTGTGTTGGTTGTTCTGATGCTTTTTGTGGTTTGTTACCACCCATTCCTACGATTTTTGCCATCTTAGATTAAGTTTATAATTTCAATTAAAGTTGCTGCCATTGGAATTTCTTTATCAATAGCATTAAAGTGTCTATTTTGACCTTCAGCAAGACAAATCACCACATTTGCTGTATTTTGTGGAGCATACTCATCTACCTTTTCATATAATAGAGTAAATAGTTCCGAAAAATCAGTTACTCTACTATCGATTATTACTTGTCTTGTTTTAATATATTTGTTTCTCTTATCATCAGAAGATTTTAAGATATCCAATACTTTCATCTTATAATCATTTTCTAAAAGATTTTGAGTATCTACTTTCAGTTTACCTTTAATAGAATTTAACTGACAAGTATTGATAATTTTACGAATATCGGGATATCCACTATCAATAATAGGAACTAAGTCTTTTGGTTCAAATTGAATTTCTTCACTATTCAAAATCTTTGAAATTTGAACTGCTACATCTTTTTTAGTTGGTGGAATAATCTGAAAAGTTTGACATCTACTCTGAATTGGTTCAATCACTTTTTCAACATAGTTACAAGTCAAAATAAATCTACAATGTTGTGAGAATGTTTCCATCAGGTTTCTCAAAATTGCTTGTGCGTTTTGAGACATATAATCAAACTCATCTAAGATAATAATTTTGTATTTTTTGAATCCCATTGATGATGCGAATCCTTTTACTTTATTCCTTACAGTTTCCACATTGTTCTCATCAGATGCGTTGATTACCATATAATCACAATCCAATGATTTTACAATCAATTTGGCAAGAGTAGTCTTACCAGTTCCTGCTCTACCATAAAGAAGTAAGTGTGGTACATCACCAGTTTCTAAATAACCACTTACTTTTTCTTTTAGGTGTTCGTTACCAACATAGTTTTCTAATGTAGTTGGTCTATAACTCTCCACCCATAAAGAGTTATCTACTTGTTCGTTATTTGTTTCTTCGAAAAATGCCATTTTTATCTATTAAAAGAATTTATTATCTGAATAATTTTTTGACCATTTTGGGTCTTTTTTTGATTCACCTAATGGGTCACCTTTATAGTCCACACTACCTGCTTCATCTATAATCTTTTGTACTGCTTCTTTGTTTTCTTCTGGAATCCAAAGTTTTGTATAAATCTCATCGGGTGTGTCTTTAACTCCCCTATCTAAACACCACTGTCTAATACCTTCCCATGCATTACTCTTATGTAAATCGGGATGACTATTGTGTAAAAGATTTTTCTTATAACCGTTTCCTTGTAAAATATGATACAACCACTCAACACCATATTTTGTTTTGGTTGTTTTTTTCTTTTTACTATTTTCCAAAGCATCAATTAAATCATTAACTAAGTTATCTTTGAAATTTTGGTCATGTGGAGGTAATTCCCAATCAATAGATTTATTCTCAGGTATTTTGTTTAATAACGCATGAAACTCCTCTTTTGATGAAAAATATAATGGATAGTTTTCTCCCAATACATATTCATAAGTTGGGTGTTTGAATGCTAAACTTGGTTTTTTTAACTTAATTGCATCTTGTACAGATAAGTTCCAAGTCATATAATTATCAACAAAACAAAGTGTAGCAAAAGACTTTTCAATCAATGAACGATATTGACCACCACTTGGTAAATTTTTAACATACATCCATTTAGGAGCAGGTTTACCAGAGTTTGGTTTCTTAGCACTTTCATCAGTAACCCAAACCAACCATTCATCTCTATCTAAGTCTTTTGTATACTCTACCAATTTTTGAATACCCGTTGTGTTATTCCACCTGTGATTAAATAAAAGAATCTTTTTACCAGGAGGTACTGCTACTGGTTCTGAATTTGGAAAATCACCTACACCCAATGGAAAGTAGTTTATCTTTTCATTCATAACCTTTTCATTTAATCCAGATACCGTGTATTCTTTTTTATCCCAATTAGATTTCATGTAATCTAACGAAACAGGGCAATGAAAATATGATTTATGAGCAAAACTGATTGCTTCTAATTGTCTAAAGAATCCTTCTGGATATCCATCGGTTACCCTACTCTTAGGACAATCAACCCAATGAAAGAAATTAAAACACTCTAAAGTTAGTCCATATCTTGAAGATAATAGTGAATTAACTACATTATACAAAAGTTCGGGTTGGTGATTAAATATAAAGTCAAAATCTTGTCCTCTCCAATCAACAATTCTATTGGCAAGTTCTTTACCATTAAAATATGCTCGATTAGATAATACTGACTGAGAATAATCGAAAGGTATTAAATTAACATTTTTACCCAAATCGGGAATGTTGTTGTTTCTTGGTACTAAAACCGTATGATGGCATTGTGGTAAAAACTTAATAGTCTTTACCATAACTTTATAGTTAGAGTCACCATGATGTTGAAATTTATTCCCTCTCCACCTAACAGGTGACATTATATGTAGGATTCTCCTACCATATAACGGATTATTATAGTCTTCAGTCATATTATTTTATTTATTTAATTTCGACAAGATAGTAATTACTTGTGTAATCTCCATCAACAAAGTTTAGATGTGCTAAACCATCTGATGAAATCTTTAGAGATGAACTTGAAGAACCTCTATTTGCTGTAAGAATACCTTTTAAGTATTTTGCAGAGAATGCAATTGGTTCAACATCACCCTCACAAGTACAATCAACCGAAATTGAAATTCTGTTTGAATTGATTGAAGAATATCCTAAGATAATTTCTCCACTATTGTCTTTACAAGTGAATGTAAATGTGTCTGCATCAGTTAATGCACCTTTTGATTTAATGAACTTGTTTACAAAGTCATCATCTAATGTAATTTCTACATTAAAGTTTGGTAATTGTTTCAAATCAGGTACTGATGGAATTACCGATGGTGCTGCTAACATATACTGCATCTTAGTTCCTTTATCTGAGAACTTTAGTGCACCAGTTACTTCTTCTACATCGATTGTACTATCAAGTACACCCAATAGATTCTTTAATTGAGATGTTGTGTAAATACCAAATTCACCATTAGGAAAATCGGTGTTAGTTACAGTTACATCTCCTAAAAGAGTCTTATCATCTGAAATCATTCTAACAGAAAGGTTAGAATCTTCAGATTTAACCATTACTGATTCAACCTCTCCACCGAGATTGTATCTACTGATGAAACCATCAAATTTTACTTTTTCCATAATTTACTTTTAAGATTTATTTTTAAGTGTTACAAATATACGAAATATTTTTTAATTATCCAACTAAAAAGAGAAAAACTTTTCAGCGGTCTTTTTTGAGGATAAAACTTCTCCCCAATCCAATGCTCCATAGAAATCTTCTAATTTTTTTAGAAGTTCTCTTTCGAAGATTTTATCGTGGTCAATGTAAGTACTAATTAACTCCATAATCTGTGGAGGGTCATTATAACCATTCATTGCTACCCCATCCAATCCATATGGATTTTGTTTAAGGTAAACCCACTTAATTTTATCACCATCTTTTAGTGGTTCGTATTGATTTTGAACCCCAAAGTGGGTGAGTAATTGATTATATGCGATTGATGCTTTAACGTGTGCAGGACAACCCGATGGAAATTGAAACATTGCTGTTTGATTTCGTTTCTTAGGCATATACTTTGATAAGTTTTTTACTGCACCTGCTTTTGCAATCTTAACCACATCCATATTAGGTAAGTTCTTTTTGAAATCGTGAACTTTGTTTGTTAGTTGTTCTTCGGTATCACCTCGTAGAATCTCAATAAGAACTTCACTCATAAACTTTCTAAATGCTGCTGGATATGAAGAACGAACAACATCTAATCCTTTTACATCTAACTTGTCAACAGGTACACCATTATCTGAAATAATCCATTGAGCATATCTTTTCTTTGCAATCCAAATACCTGATTTGGAAACATACTCTTTCTTAATCTCAAATCGGTGTTTATCCTTATCTACATTGAATACTTTTTCCGAAAGAATATTATAGAAATCGTTTAGATAATCTTGCATCTCACCTGCAATATCATTTACAAATCCAGCAATAGTATCTTGCTCACTCTCTTTCCAATTTGGAATCCTATGGTCTAAAAGTGGAGCAGCTGAGAAAAATACAGAATCAGTATCAATGTATATATTAGAGTCAGCATTAGGAGTATTAAGCTCCTTGTTGTACTTGATGTTAGCCATATCAGCAGTTGATTTAATAACTGTCTGTCCCGTTGTGGTAACAGCGGTAGCATTATCAACATCATAGAACCTAAAGGCAGGAAGACCAAGCACACCATATAAAGAGTTAAGTAGAATCTTCTGTACCAACTGACGTTTCTTATACCATTCGTATTTTTCTTTTTCTCCACTGTTTCCATATTCTTTCATTTTGTTTTTGAACTCAACCCTTTGTGAAAACCACAAATCCAAAATATCAGGAATACATCCCACTTTATCAGTACGATACAATACACCATTTGATGCTACCGAGAACTTACTTCTTTCAAAAAACTTCTTTAGATTCTCTTGTGTAATCGTATCACCATTAATTATCCAACTTTCTCTTTTTCCTTTAATGTAATCTTGCGCATCCCAATTTTCAATCTTACCCATCTTTGTTTCAGGTGAAATGTTCACCGTCATAATAATAGATGGGTATAGTGATGTTAAATCCAAATCGTAAATCCATTCGTACTTACCAACGATGGGTGCTTTTACATATGCTCCAATGAACTTTTCTTCTTTGTTCTCCCTAAGTGCCTCCATCCTTTCCTGTCTATCAGCAGGTTTGTTTGGTGCTACAATGTTTTTTCTTTTCAAATAAGTTAGAAGTGCTCCCTCTAAATACTTTGATGAATAAACGAAATCTTCGTAAGGAACATGACCCGCATGACAAATACCTCGTGCGGTATCAATGAACTGAAGTTTTCTATCAAACTCTACAACAAGTTCCACATCGACTAAGTTATACTCAATAAATTTCTCAATATCGGTTTCAAAAAGAATGTCCAAATTCCCATCGTACTCAATCTTCTTTCTACCCAACTCTCTCTGAGCAATTGAATCTAATCGATATGAATCTAATTCACCGTAATTATAATTTTTATATAGTGAAATGTAATCCAAATAAGAAACCCCTGCCATAAAATATCTTTTACGATAAGGAGACCAAAAACATTCACCAATTGGTGATAATCTATTTGCTTGTCTTTTACCTAATAATTTAACAATTCTATTATAAAGATAAGGAGTATCAAAATAATCAATATTCCAACCTGTTACAATTGTTGGATTAATCATCTCATACAACTCTAAATACTTCATCAACATATCCTCTTCAGTTCTGAAAGGAAGTACAATTGCTTTATCGGTTTTCTTTTCTAATAACTTACCATCTTTATCCATAACCAACACCCAATATTGGTCAGTTGCCGAATCATGTAGTGCGATTGATGTTAATTCATTATCTGCTTTTTCTGGGTCGGGTAATCCAGTCAACATTTCAACCTCAATATCATAAGTAAGAATAACATGACCCTCGGATGGTAAATCTGAATCAGTATAAGTATCTACTAAAACTCTCGTAGTTTCGGGTACATCGGATTCAAACAAATCAGGGTCATCCTTTTTGAATTTGTATATTTTGGTTACCGTATCACCATATAGGGTAGTATATTCTCCTCTACTTGCTTTTTCATAAGCATATCGAGTATATGGGAATGAACGATAACCCTGCTTATCATCCCAAATATGCATTAGGTTTTTTTCTCGTTGATAATAGCAATTCTGATACAAATCTATATTTTTTTAATTGTTACAAAGATAAGAAAAATATTTTAATAATCAAAGAATTCTTTTGATTTCTTTTCTATTCTTTTTAATTGTTCTACTTTTTCAATTCTATCTTCAGATATTTTATGATATTCTTTAGATAACTCAAATCCTATATAATTTCTTCCCAACTTTTTTGCTGATAATGCTGTTGTTCCACTACCCGAAAAACAATCCAATACTAAATCATTTTTATAAGTCAATATTTTTATTGCTTTATCAGGAATATCTTGAGAAAAAGTTGCTTTGGTTAGTGGTCTTGAATCGTTTTGATATTTCCAATGAGAAAATACCAATTCCATAAATTCATCTTTATCTTCTTGAGAATAAACTTTTTTAGTTTTTCCATCTACATCCATTTCAGTATAATTCCATTGACTATCACCCTTTTCTAATTTTTTAGCAGAATTTTTGTAAGCAAGTATTACACACTCTTTTGAGTTATAGATGTATGGTGATGATGGAGACATCCAACTACCCCATGCTGTTGTTTTAACTCTATGTGGTGAATTTTCTTCTAAGTCAACTAAACCAAAAAACTTAAATCCAACCTTTTTCATAATTTGCCAATACTCTGAAGAAATCATAACTCGTTCACCCATATTACATTCATAAGGAATGTTTATAGCAATTCTACCATCATCTTTTAGAGTTCTATAACATTCACTTAACCAATTTTCTACCCATTGAAAATATTCATCTATTGGTTTTTGGTCATCCCATGAATCATAATCAATACCAACATTATAAGGTGGTGAAGTTACGATTAGGTCAATAAGACTGTCTGGTGTTTTTTCAAACATATCCAATATATCACCATTATATAACTTATTTATTTCCATTCGAAAAACTTTTTTACATTTTTACTTTTTCCTAATCTTTCTTTTGATATTTTATAGTAATCTTTTGATAATTCACTACCTATAAAATTTCTGTTTAATTCAAACGAAACTTTTGCGGTTGTTCCACTTCCCATAAATGGGTCATATATTAAATCAGTTTCTTTGGTAAAAAGTTTAATAAAAAACTCGGGTAGTTTTTCAGGAAATGCCGCAGAATGTGATTTATTACTACTTTCAGATGCCATATATAAAACATTGTTAGGTAATACCATATCTTTACCTACCCAATTTGAGATGTTTTTACCAAAACCACTATTTGTTTCTGATTCAACTCGTTTTTTATCTTTTTCACTTATGTTTTTTAATCTGTTTTTTGACCAATCACCAATAGGAACTTTAACTTGGTCTTGGTACATATTAAACTTCTTTTCTTTTGTAAAGTGTAATAATCTTTCCCACCCATCTCTTAAACGATTTGGCCAATAACCAGGAAATGAATTTTTCTTATGCCACATATATTCCTCTGTCCATAACCAACCTTGTTTTCTCATTTCAATAATTAATTCTAATACATAAGTGTGTCTTTCACCGTCTACTACATTTTCTTTTATGTTTAGTATAAATGACCCACTTGGTTTTAGAACTCGTTTAAGTTCATCTGAAATTGTTAAAAACCATTCAACATAATTATCAGGATGAATACCACCATAGGTTGTTTTTCTTCTATCAGCATATGGAGGTGAGGTAACCACCAAATCAATGGAGTTATCCTCCATTCTTTTCATAGTTTCTAAACAATCTTCGTTATATATGGTGTTTATATCCATTAAAAGAATTCGTGTTTAGTAACTTTACTTTCAGCAAGTTTAGTGTATTCTTCACTAATCTCACTTCCTATTACATTTCTATTGTGTTTTCTACCAACTCTATAAGTTGTACCACTACCCATAAAAGGGTCATAAACCAAATCACCTTCTCTACTACAAGACAGGACTACATTTTCTACCATCTTTTCTGCAAATGGTGCAGGGTGATTTGGTTCTTGACTTCTTGGTATTGACCAAATATTTTTTTTGAATAAAGCATTGTTTCGGTCAAAGTAAGGAACTGATTCTTTGTTCTTTTTAATCCAAAAAATCCATTCAGTAAATGGTAAGAAATAAGTTTTGTCAATTTTAGGAGTTCCACATTTATCCCAAACAATTACCTGTTTAAGTGGAAAGTCATATACAAAACTTGGATGAATTGTTAAATGGTTAGACATAATGTCTATGTGATTATAGAATATAGAACCATTTGGTTTTAGAACTCTTTGACATTCTGAAATAATTTTCTTTTGCCACTCCACATATTCTTCTTGTGGAAGGTTATCATCATAAGTAGAATATTCTATCTTTCGGATAAAATCATCTTTACCTCTAACTTTATTTTTAATCCAATGATTTTTGTTATAAGGTGGGGATGTAACAACAAGGTCAACTGATTCATCTTCCATTTTGGACAGAGTAACCAGACAATCTTCATTGTAGATTTTATTTATTTCCATATGTAACCATTTACCAATTGGTAATTATTCTTTAATAAGAGTTGAAAATGCTTCTTGATATGCATCAACTCTTCTCATTTTTGGATTACTTCCCATAATTTTTGAAGCCTCTTCCATTACCTCTACTCGTAACCCATAAGAGTGAGATTCCATTAAGATTTCTTCAATTTCTTCAGATTCTGTCATAATTCTAAATTTACAAACTACCAGACCAAAACTCGTTTAGATGTGTCCAAGTTTCATTTTTTACAATTTTCAGTATATTAGAAGATGAGACTTTGTTATTTCGAGCAATTACTCGAATATTTCGGTGTCCCATATTCCACAACCTTCTTATTTGTAAAACTTGCTCATCTGTCAGTTTTGCTGATGGATGAGATTGACCTCTTAGTATTGGCATTCTTTATAAAACTTCGTTTAATGCGTTTTTATATGCTAACTCCGATTGTGCACCTACCATTCTTTGTACTTCAACTCCATCTTTTTCAATCACTACCATTGGAATTGAACGAACTGAATACTTCGATGCTTCATCTTGGTTTTCATCTACATTAATATACGAAAATTTTACGGAATTTCCAAATGATTCTTGTAATTTTTCAAATGTTGGTTTTAACATTCTACAAGGACCACACCAATCTGCTTCAAATTTTTTAATTTCTATCATAACTTTATTATTTAATTTTTAATTTTAACCTTCACAAGCAACACATTGTAAATCATTCATATTTAATTTTTTTCTTGCAAATGCCTGTGCTGAATTCATTGAGTGTTGGTAGTAAAGAGTTTTTACTCCTAACTTCCAAGCATCAATCAACAATTTGTTGATATCTTTAGTTGGCATATCAGGTGAAATCATTAAGTTCAACGATTGTGATTGGTCAATGAAATCTTGTCTAACTGCTGCTTGATTAATAATTGAAGATTGATTAATTTCGGCAAATGTTCTGAATACATCTTTCTGTTCATCAGTTAAAAAGTCTAAATGTTGAACCGAACCATCATTCTTCTTAATACTATCCCAAGTTGACTTAGTATCTTTTCCTAATTCTATCAATAATTTTTTAAGTACTGGATTTTTGATTGTTACTTTCATCTTTGCCACATCTTTCACATAACAATTTGACCAAATTGGTTCAATTGATTGTGAAACTTGTCCTAAAATAAATGCCGATGAGGTTGTTGGGGCAATTGCGTTCAGGGTAACGTTTCTTCTACCATATCCCTTTAAGTATTCAGGTTCACCAAACATTTCTGCAAGTTCCTCCGATGCCTTGTAAGATTTTTCTTTGATTAGTTTGAATACCTCAACATTTAATTTAGCAGTTTCTCGTGTGTCAAATGGTAATCCCTTTGATTGTAAAAGTGAGTGCCATCCTAAAACACCTAAACCTAATGCTCTTTGTCTTTTTGCGAAGTTGTATGCTTTCTCTAAGTAGAAGAATCCTCTCTTACCTTCGATTGTACCATTATCTCTAATATCTTCAATCTTTGTAAGGAATTCAGTTACAACTGCATCTAAGAACATTGTCATCACTTCAACCGCATCAGTATCTTTCCACTCATCGTAATGTAGAACATTCATAGATGAAAGTACACAAACGAATGATTCTTCTTCTGAGTTGTGAAGAGCAATCTCTGAACATAGATTAGAGTTATATATTGTTGCTCCTTTATCTTTATAAACATCAACAGTGTTTTTGTTCATAGTATCGTGGAACATAATATAAGGATATCCGATTTCACCTCTTCTTTGAATTACTTTTGCCCAAGCAGCTCTTTTCTTTTTATCACCACCAATCATTTCTTCCATGAATTGGTCTGTCACGGTTACTGCGTGAGTTAAGTCTTGGATAGTTGCACCCTCTGTGCCAATTTCTAAGAACTCCATAATATCTGGATGTTCAATTGGTAAGTAAGGTGAAAATCTACCTCTACGAGTTGAACCTTGTGAAATATTATCAACTACTGATTGAAATAAGTTCATGAAGTGAACTGCACCAGGTGCATGCCCATTATCAGTAATTTCAGCACCTCTATGTCTTATGTTACCAAAGTAACCCGAAGTACCACCTCCCATTTTTGACATTTCACCAACTTCGGCTTGAGTATATAGGATTGATTCGATGTTATCACCAATGTTTGAACCAAAACAACTTACAGGTAAACCTCTTTGTTTACCAAAGTTAGCCCATACTGGAGAGGATAGTGAATACCACCCTTTACCCATGTAATTGTAAAACTTATCAGCAAATCCTTCGATTCCTAATAACTTCTCAGCATGGTCTGCAATTGTTCTAATTCGTTCTAAAGGTTGTTCACCTTGACTTAAATATCCTCGTTGTAAAAAGGTAATGGATTCTTCGTTAATCCAATCAAAGGGTTGTCTATCGTTCATAATTTTTATAACTTGTTTTTAGAATAAATCATCTGATGTGATTGATTTTTGTTTTTTACTATAATTAATACTTCTTTTATTAAAGAAATCGGTGTGTTTTGTGGTTAAGATTTCATCATCAAACCACTCAGTTGTTTCCAACAATTTATTATCTACACTAAATACACTATCAACACCAATTGCATTTAGAGATTCGTTGAATCTATGTTTAATGAATTCTAAAGTTTGTTCTTTGGTTAAGAAATCCAAATCTCCTTTTTCAAAAATCCAATCAACAATATCCGATTCTGCATCATAAGCATCTAAAGTTGCATCAACTAAATCTTCTTTTAGTTCATCAGTCCACCAAGAAGGATTTTCTTTTTTGATTAGATTTACCAAATCAAACCCAAACTCTGCATGAATTTTTTCTTCTTTAGATGTTGCTTCAACTGCATTACTCATACCTTTCAATACATTTTTGTATTTGTTGAAAGCCATGATTACTAAGAATTGTGAAAATAATGAAACATTCTCAATAAACATAGAGAATAAAACAACCGATTCAAAATAATCTTTGTTTTCGATTGACCTACTTGCAGAAATTGTTTTGTCTAAGTATTTTATTCTTTTTCTAATACCAGGTACTTGTAAAAGATTTTCAAACTCTGAGTTTAATCCCAAAACTTGAATTAAATTAGAATATGCGTCTGCGTGTCTAACTTCCGATTCAGCAAAAGTTGCACCAACTGCCCCAATCTCAGGTTTTGGCATTTTCTTGTAGATATCTCCCCAAAAAGTTTTAACAGCAATTTCAATTTGTGAGATTGCTAACATAGCTCTTTGTACTGCAGTTCTTTCTTTTTCATTCAAATGTACTTTGAAGTCTTGAACATCTGATGTAAAGTTGAATTCAGTATGAACCCAATATGAGTGTCTGATAGCATCAACATAATCCAATAATTGTGGATATTCGTATGGTTTAAGATTTACTCTTTTCTTAAAGATATTTGGTTGGTGTTTTGAACGATAGATAATGTACTCTTTTGCCACATCATTCAAACCACTATCCATCAATTTGTTTTCCACGATATCGTGAATCTCATCTACATGAGGGATATGACTTGGATTTCTGTAAAGAGTTATCTCACTACTTCTTGCAATCTTTTCAACCATTTCCATATCTACTTTATCGATACTTTCCATAGCTTTGGTAATTGCACTTTTCATTTTACTTAATTCAAATGAAACTTTTTCACCATTTCTCTTAATTACGAATCTTACGTTTTCTGCTGTGCTATCTACAAAATTACTCATATTTTAATCTTCTCTAATAAATGTACCGTCTACGGTTTTACCTTTCCTATCTTTGATTTCATTCCATGCTGATTCCAAACATTCGGTTGGGTCTAACCCTAATTGTTTACTTAAAATAATAACTGTTACAAATATGTCACCGATTCCATCGATAACTTCATCTGTATTTTTTTGTTTTAGGATTGCTCCCATTGTTTCACCTAACTCTTCCATCACCTTCATTGATTGTTGAGGTGCGTTTTCTGGAAAAAGTATTCCCTTATCATCAGCCCATTGGGTGATGTTTCCAATCAATTCATCAAATGTCATAACAATGTGTCTTTTAGTTTATAGTTTCCTAATATTTCTTCTCCTGCTTTAATTGGTTTGATTGCAAGTCTTTTTACCGAATCAAAATTTGCATCATCTTCAGCAGTATTAGTATAAACTAAAGGATTTGCTAAATTAAAGTAAGAGTCCTTAAATAATCTAAACCAAATAACAGGATATTCAGGTTTGTTTAGATATGATTTAAGAATCATTTTTTTTGAATAGTCTGGAAGTTCTTCGAACTCACTTTTTTCAATTGTATAAACTCTACTTTCATGTGGCCATAACATAAAAACCGGTTCACCAACTTCAATATCAGTTAGTGCAAAAGTTCCAATCCCATGTATAGGTGATGGAGCAAGGTCTGTTTTTACATGATGTTTGAGATACTCAAGAACTTCCATTCTAATTACTTATTTTCTTCTACCGATGCTTTTCTGTAATCAGTTACTAATTTTTTAATTTCACCAATTGCTTTTCTTGCCCTTGATTTACCTGCTTTAGTTGATGAGTTGTGATTCTCTTCAAATTGAGAGAATAGTTCTTTGATTTCTTCGAAAATTTGTTCTGAATTTGCCATAAATTTGATTTTTATAAATTAATTAAATTAAAAAACCGAACACCTCGATGTTGTTCGGTGTTTATAACTATTGTATATATTGGAAAAAATTTCATTTCCAAAGTTAATTTTTTTACTTTTTTGTTTTTGATATTTTTCCACCAAAAAAAGTAATAGGTGTTAAAATATTTTTTATATAGTTTACTAATTTTGATAGTACTACCAAAACTTTTCGTGGTTTTTATTTATTTCCACTCGTTCTCCCTTTTCTTCATTGTAAGGATTGTCTTGTTCATATTGGATTCTTGCCTGTGCAATCTCCATATACTCATCTTCTCTTTCAATACCAACAAAGTCAAACCCACCTCTAACTGCTGCTTTACCCGTTGAACCACTACCCATAAATGGGTCTAATGTAGTTCCACCTTTTGGAGTTACTAATCTGATTAAGTATAACATTAGGTCTGTTGGTTTTACGGTTGGGTGGTTATTTACTCTCATAGAAACTTTATTGTGTTTAGTTCCATCTCCTTTCCCCTTAAACTCAAGATTACCTCTTTTTAGTTCAGCTTTTGCTTGATTACCCCAAGCCATTGGTTTTGCTTCAAACCCATCTAATCCTTCATTCCTATC